>ERZ836939.144-NODE-144-length-97323-cov-7.314430_pt1 | contig 97323 bp, 62 predicted proteins | sample MGYA00519912_ERZ836939 | MGnify/ENA primary metagenome ERZ836939 (study PRJEB31850, sample SAMEA3708810) | human gut metagenome | biome: human gut; feature: human-associated habitat; material: faeces | place: China | collected 2014 ...
GTTGGTTGTATTTCCAGTGAAAGTAGGTCATCGCCAGGCTCCCTATACGAACCCCCGCAGATTTCGGTCTGCGGGGGTTTTCGCTTTCTAGCACTGAAAAAAAGTGCCGGTGACTGGTGCTCAGCGGAGCGAGCGATAAATGAATCGGGTACGCTGCCGCCGCACGAGGATCGGGTGAAAGCAATTTTTTGCTCTCTGAATGCAGCCGCATGCAGTTGTTGCACTCACCTCGTATTCAAATATTTAGTTGTATTAAAGATACATATGGTGTAGCGGAAAAGCTGAACGAAGTGTCGATAACACTTTGAAATTCAAATAAAAATTAAGGATAGTTAAGTGAAAACCCTGTGGCAGGGGGGGGTTAATGAAATAATGCCGTTTGAGTTCAGGCGCAAGCCTGAGCTCCTTAAGCAGTCAGAAGCCACCGGCGGTCATTCTTTGGACGGAGCGGCCGCCGGTTTCACTTCAGGCTGTCTAACGCAAGCCTGCTCCGCCCCTCCCCGCAGAGCAGGATAACTCAAACATATTGAGTAAGGCTCTGAAAATGAAAAAGACACTCGCTGCTCTGGCTGTCCTGGGCGCTTTTGCTGGTAGCGCTGCTGCCGCTGACGTTACGCTTTACGGCGTCGTTGACCTTGGTCTCAACTATCAGTACTCCAAGGTTGGTGATGCTGATGCTGTGAATACCTTTAAAGAACAGGCTGGCCAGAATTCCGGCTCCCGTTTCGGCTTGAAGGGCACGGAAGATCTTGGCAACGGCGTTAAGGTTGGTTTTATTCTGGAAAACGGCTTTGCTGCTGATGACGGCACGATGTCGCAGAACGGCCGTCTCTTTGGCCGTGAATCCAATCTCTTCGTGACGGGTGATTTCGGCACGCTCTCTATGGGCCGTGTCGGCGCGCTCTCTGCCGGCGTCGGTTCCTACAATGTGGTTTATGGCTACACCGTCTTCGGCACGGGCTGGGGCGATACGGCCGGCGCCAAGAGTCTCTTTAATCTCTCCGACCGCGATCGTATGGACAACACCGTGACCTATGTCACGCCGTCCTTCGCCGGCGTCAAGGTCTATGCTCAGTATTCCTTCAACCGCAATGGTCAGGAAGCTGCCGGCAACGAACGCAACAATGACCGTTATGCCGCTCTCGGTGCCAAGTATGAGCTTGGCGCCTTCAGCACGGGCCTCGTGGTGGACACCGTTCTGAATAAGAACGGGGCAACCGCCAATACCGAAGATTCTCTTGGTGTGACGTGGGGCGCTTCCTATGACTTCGGCGTTGCCAAGGTCTACGGCATGGCTCAGTACGGCAAGAACGAAAATAAGATGGGCGGCTACTCCGTCAATGATGTGACGGGCACCGTCGGTTCCGGCGATACGGTTAAGTTCGGTGTTGGCGAAGGCCTTGAAGGATATGCTTTGACGCTCGGTGCGACGGCACCTCTGTTGGGCGGCACGGTTTATGCTCAGGCCAATTATTTTGACGGCGAGTCCAGCGAAGACATCGGCTCTGAAGTCACTCATGCCGATAAACCGACTACTAACTATTTGAAGTCTGCTGATATGAAGCGCTATGGCGCTGCCGTGGCTTACTCCTATCCGTTCAGCAAGCGCACGTACGCCTATTCTTTCGCGGCCTACAGCGAAGGCAAGCTTGAGGTGACCGGCATTAACGATCGCCTGACTGCCGAAACGAAGACCAAGAAGGGTGAGTTTGGCGTCGGCCTCGTTCACAAGTTCTAATTGCACCAGCAGCTGCAAGCGCTGACTTCAGCCTGAGTGAAATAGGAAACCGGCATTCTTCGAGAATGCCGGTTTTTTGTTTTTAAGCCGCTCTCAAACAAACGCTGTCAGAGCGTCAGCAGGCCGCTTGACCGCCGCCGCGGTCTTTATTAGGGCTCTCGGCGGCATCAACCGCAATATTGGCTGACGGCGTGATGGGGATGATGCGGTGCGCCGTCGGCACCGGCTCGTCAACTGCAATTCCCCGCTCGAAGTTTTCTCTGGCTTGTGCGAGAAAAAGCTTCAGGCGGTTGGAGACATTGGTTTTGGAGGTGCCGGCTTCAAAGTCGATGGCGCAGATATTGGCGAGGGGATTTTCTTCGCGAAGCCGCCGGATGACGCCTTTGCCGGTAACGTGGTTGGGCAGGCACCCAAAGGGCTGCAGACACACGACGTTAGGCGTTCCGGAGTGAATAAACTCCACCATTTCGGCGGTCAGGAGCCACCCTTCGCCGGCTTCCTGACCGGCGGAGACGAGTCCGTCAATGCGCTCGAGGTCTTCCGCGAGGGTCGACACGCCCGCCGCTGGTGTTCCGTCAAGGGCTTTACGCATGATGCCGCAGAGATGCTCAAACCAGCGGATCATCAGCCAGGCTCCCATGGCTTTCAGGCGCGGTCCGCCGAAGACCTTGGCCTGATTGATGTGGTCATAAAGGCAGTAGAGGAAGAATGCGGCCAGGTCACCGAGCACCGGTTCCGCGCCTTCATCAATGATCTCCTGCACGATGCCGAGATTGGCGGCGGGATGGTACTTAAGCAGAATTTCGCCGACGATGCCCACTCGAATTTTCTCAGTGCCGTCCATCGGCACAGCGAAGAAGTCGCGCACCATGGCTCGGGCGTCGTCAGCAAAGCGCCGGGCATCACCGGCGGCCGCCGCTTGAGCGGCTCTGGCGGTCCAGCGGTCAACGAGCTGCTCAGCATCGCCCCGATGAAGCTCATGGGAGCGAACATGAAGCGAGAGGCGCTGCAGCATGTCGCCGTAAAGCGTTGCGAGCATGAGGCGTTTGAGGCCGCCGAGTCCCACGTTAAGGGTCTGCGCGCCTTCAATGCTTCCGCCCGAGAGACACACAACGGGTACTCTCTCTAAATGAAGGTCTTTAAGCGCCCATCGCAGCAGCGTCGGGTAGTTTGTGGCACGGCAGGGTCCGCACGTCTGAGCGAGGAGCAGGGCACTGTGGTCGGGATCTATGGCATGCGTCTTCAAAGCGTCGAGAAGCTGCCCGATCACGACGATTGCCGGGTAGCAGGCATCGTTGTTCACGTGCTTTAAGCCTTCTTCGATCGCCTGAGGACGTACTTCGGGCAAAAGCTCCACGCGCCAGCCGACTGCGCCTAATGCGGCGCAGATGACGGGGAAGTGGATCGGCGCCATCTGCGGCGCATAGATCACGCGGTCGGCGAGCATTTTGTTGAGCGGCACCGGAGTGTCTGTACGCTTTGTCATGTCTTCGAGGCACTCTGCTGCCGCTTTCTCGTCGCTGCGCCGGCGATCAGCGACAGCAGCCAGGAGCGACTTCAGTCGAATGCGTGCCGCGCCGAGCGTGTCGCCCTCGTCAATTTTGAGGGTGGTAGCGATTCTGCCGCGCTGAGCAAGAAGGCGCTCAATCTGCTCGGAGGTGACGGCGTCGATGCCGCAGCCAAAACTCATGAGCTGCACGAGCTCTGCGGATCGGCTCTCCCGCACGAGCGCTGCCGCGCGGTAGAGGCGCGAGTGGAAGGTCCATTGATTGACGACCTCGATGTCGCTTGGAACCGCTGCGAGGTGCGCTACGGCGTCTTCCGTGACGACTTCTGCGCCCATGGATTCAATCAAGGCCGGGAGCCCGTGATTAATGAGCGGGTCAAGATGGTAGGGCCGCCCGGCGAGCACGATGAGCGGTTCGCCAGAAGTTTCATGCCGGCGCCACAGTGCTTCGCCTGCTTGACGCACTGCTGCGCGGTAGTCTTCGAGTGCTGCGTGAGCTGCATCGACCGCCTGGCGCACCTTTTTTGGGGAAAGGGCCGGCCACGCGGCTGTGACCGCGCGAACGACGCTTTCGGGAAACTCAAGATCAACGAAAGGCGTGAGGATGCGGACGTTCGGGAGCGTGGAGGCGAGTGAGAGGCGCATGGCTTCCGGATAGCCGCCCGCCACGGGACAGGCAAAGCGCCCGTCGATATGCTTTTCGCCCGAATGTCTGGGGCCTTCGAGGGGCACGCAGGGCATCCAGATGTCAGCAATGCCTTTGCGGGCGAGGTCAGCGGCATGGCCGTGAGCGAGTTTTGCCGGAAAGCACAGGCTCTGCGACGGCACGGTTTCGGAGGCGCTCGATGCGAGAGCATGGTCGGACGGGCGCGAGAGCTCCACGCGAAAGCCTAGGTCGCTAAAAAGCTTGAACCAGTAAGGGTAGTGTTCGTAGGTATTGAGGGCGCGCGGGATGCCGACAACGCCCATGGCGGCCGCTTCCAAAGGGAGCGGTTCGCCCGCAAAGAGCCGTTCGAGCTTCCAGTCAATGAAGGACGCTTTCTTCCGTCGGCCCGCACCCGCGCTTTTCTGCGCGAAGTCACAGCGATTCCCCGAAAAGAACTTGTCGCCCGAAGGGAAACGGTTCATCGTGAGGCGGCAGTGATTGCCGCAGCCGCGGCAAAGCAGTTCTCGCTGAATAACTTTGCCCGCATCGAGCTTTGCCGGATCAAGGTCGATTTCCGGCACTGCCGCGCTCGTGCGTTCCATCGCAATCAGCGCTGCGCCGTAGGCGCCCATTAGTCCGGCGATGTCGGGCCGAATAACGGGGCGGCCGATCTGCTCCTCAAAAGCCCGCAGAACGGCGTCATTGAGAAACGTGCCGCCCTGAACGACGACGTGTTCGCCGAGCTCTGCCGGATCGTGAATGCGCAGCACTTTGTAGAGCGCATTTCTGACGATTGAACGGCATAAGCCTGCGGCGATGTCTTCGAGCGAAGCGCCGTCGCGCTGGGCTTGGCGCACCTTGGAATTCATGAAAACCGTGCAGCGGGTGCCGAGGTCGCAGGGTTCCTTCGAAGCGAGCTCAGCCTCAACGAATTGAGGGAGCGTGAGCGAGAGCTGCTTGGCGAACGTCTGCAGAAAAGAGCCGCAGCCCGATGAGCAGGCTTCGTTAAGCTTCACGCTGCGGATGAGGCCGTGCTCAACCTCGAGACATTTCATGTCCTGGCCGCCGATGTCGATAACGTAGCTCACATTGGGTTCAAAGGCGGCGGCAGCGCGTTCGTGCGCGAGCGTTTCGACTTCGCTGAATGCGGCGCCGAGCGCCGCTCGGGCGAGGTCTGCGCCGTATCCGGTGGTACACGCCTGCCGAATGTGTGCTTTGGCGGGCACGACGCTGAGGAGCGCCTTTACGGCACGATAGAGGCGTTCGAGCGGCTGCCCTTCATTTTGTTCGTACCAGCTGTAGAGAAGACGCCCCTGAGCATCGAGCACAACGCCCTTGACGGTGGTTGAACCGAGGTCGGCCCCGAGAAAGAGGTCGCCCTCTGCATTTTCGATGGGCGAACGCTCAACGCACTCTCGGCGGTGGCGCTCGGTGAAGGCTTCCCGTTCTGCCGGATTTTTGAATAACGGCGGCAGCCCCGAGCCGCGGTTCTCCGGCGCTGCGGCGAGGATCTCACGGACTAAATCGTCAATCGAATGCCAGACGCGGGAGCGGTGCGCCCGGGACGCCGGATCCATGCCTTCCAAGGAAGCGCCGATGGCTACGGCGCAGTGCGCATCGCAAAAGGAAGCAAAGGTTGTCCCCGTCGACGAGAGACGCCGTTCAAAGGCGGCGCGAAGCTCTGAAAGAAAAGTGAGCGGTCCGCCGAGAAAAGCAATTTTGCCTCTGACAGGACGCCCGCAGGCGAGGCCGCTCACGGTTTGTTCAGCGACTGCGTCAAGCACCGACCGGGCGACTTCAGACTTCGGCACGCCGCCGTTCAAGAGCGCTACCAAATCGGTTTTGGCAAACACGCCGCAGCGCGATGCCATCGGATGCGAGATCTCGGCCTCACTCGCGAGTTTGTTGAGCCCGGCAGCGTCAACATCCAAGAGCGATGCCATTTGATCGATAAAAGCGCCTGTGCCGCCTGCACAGGCTTCGTTCATGCGCAGTTCAACGCCGTTGGATAAGTAGAGGAGCTTAGCGTCCTCTCCGCCCAATTCAATGGCGGCATCCAAATCGGGCGCTCGGTGTTTGAGGTAGCGCGAAGCGGCAATCACCTCCTGCACGAAGCCCGCGCCGAGCGCGTCGGCGAGCCCCAAAGCTCCGGAACCCGAAAAAAGCACATGGACGGGCGCGTCATGCGTTCTGAGCGCGAGTGCGCGAAGCACCGTTTCAAGCGTCTGTTTGACCGCACTGCCGTGCCGAACATAGTCGTGAGAGAGCAGTACGCCCGATTCCGACAAAAGTGCGTATTTGACCGTGGTCGAACCGAGGTCGATGCCGATGGTGAGCATGTTGCGAACAAATTCCTCAGACTTCAATCAGAAGCGGGTTTGCTGGGCGTCTTTCGTGGACGGCAAGTCCTGTCGGACAGGACGAATTGACATTGCTGATGTGACAAATTGAATTGTATTCAATGACTGACCGGTCAGTATAAAAAGAAGGGTTTCCCAATTTTTATGATCCCTCACTCACAATTTAGCTAACTTGAAAACGAATAATACGTCGTTACAAATAAGTATTAACCCTGATTTATTCGTATGAGGGGGGAAGCGGCAAACGTAAACGAAGGCATGACTGCTCTTCTCCTCTTTATCGGAGCGGGAGGCATGACGGAAGATCTCGGCGGATTTCGGCTCTCTTCGCCATCTCGAGCAAGGTTCAGAAACTCTCCCGACTTGTCGCGCCACAGGTTCCCCCGACGCGGATACTGGGGCTGAGTCTCACTTCGGGCACCCATGAAAAACGCCTGCCGAAAGACGCTGGAGCAGTCTTTGAGCAGGCGCTTGAGGGGGAAGGGTTTTGCCGACAGTCTTCAGTCAGCAGACCGTTGGCCGCAGAGGCATCAGCCGATGAAAATTTCGTTGGCGATGATGGCGGTGATGATGCCGAGAATCATTGGAATCCAGGTACGGCGGACAATCGCCATCGGTGAGACGCCGGCGGCGCCGGCCACAGCGATGATCACGCCGGCAACCGGGCTCATGGCGCGCAGCAGGCCGGAGGCAAACTGCATCGGCGTGACGAGTTCGGCAACCGAGCCGCCCAGACCGGCAGCGACGTCAGGCGCGAGCGTGGCAAAGGACGAGTAAGCGCCCACACCGGAACCCGTGAGGAAGGTCACGATCGAGACGATCGCCGTCAGAATCACCGTCATCGCACCCATGCCCGCGCCGACGCCCTGCGCGGAATTGATGAGGATGTCGATGAGGCCGGAGACTTTGAGGCCGGTGGCGAAGAATTCCGCACAGATAATCAGCGCGACGATGCCGGCGAACATCTTGCCCATCGACTGGAACATCGCGAGACCGTCCTTAAAGACCTTCTTTACATCTCGGGACCGGATAATTTCAATGATGACGACGCCGATCCAGACCATAAAGAGCGCGCTCACCGTGTCAAGCTTGACGGAAGCAACGACGAGTTTGGAGAAGATGATGAGCAGTGCAATCGGCAGAATGGGGAAGACGGCGTACCACTTCGGCGCGGCCGGCTGATCTGCGGCCTTGGCTGCGGAAACATCGGTATAAACGTCATCGTTCTTCTTGTCATAGAAGCGCTGCACGAAGTAGTGGGCGGCGGCAATGACAATCAAGGTCGGGACGGCAACGGGCAGCTGATACTGGACCAGATAGATCACCGGATCAAGGCTGCCGACCTGTGCGGCGAGATTGGCCGTTCCAGCCGTCGGCGCAAAGGTCACGCCGGCCGATGTGCCGATGACCGCGGCAGCGGCGGCCGCAGAAGTGCCCACGGCCTTGAGGATCGGAAAGAGTGCGACAAGGAGCAGCATGGCGAGGCCGGCCGCGGACGGGATCACCATGACCAGAATCTGACCGACGAAATAGCCGCCCACGAGCACGAGGTAGGGCGCGCGCAGCATGCTGAGGGGCTTCACGGCAATGTCAACCAAGGCTTTGGCAGCGCCGATGCGGTCCATATAGGCTGCAAAGCCGCCGGCCGTCATAATCAGAAAGCCGATGCCGGCGCTCTGCTTGGTGGCAATGGATTTGAGCGTATTGAAGATGTCAAAGAGCACGAATCCTGAGGGCTTCACGCCTTTGGGAAGGAAGTTCGGGTCGCCGAGAACGACAGCGCAAAGCAAAATCGCGAGCCCGGCGAAGAGCAGAACCATGTGGGTGGAGTAGCGCTTAATCAGCGCCCAGCCGGCCAGTGCGGTGACGATTACCGCAATCCAAGGCATCAGGGCATACATAGTCGTCTTTCCTTAGGGTGGTTTGATGGAGAGTTAGAGGAAGTGCTTGAATTCGGCTTCAAGCGCTGCGAGCGCATCGTTCGTACGCTTTTCGGCTTCAGCGGTGACGGCGCTCAATTGGCCAAGCGCCGCACGGTCTTCACGGATCATGGCGTCAACTTCCGCGGGGGCGGCGCTCCCGGCAGTGCGGCGGTTTTCAATGATTTTGCGCGGGTCGAGTGCATCTCTGAATTCGGTTTTGCTCATCGGAAGCACGGGGTCGGCTTCGGGAAATTCCTCTTCGATTTCTTCGCGGTAGATCGCCTGCATCTGGGCGTAGGGAAAGTCGAGCGGAAGCACGTTGTTGGCGCGGGCCCACGACACCATGCGGCTCGCCATGTGGTGACCGATGCGAAACGGCAGCCCATGGTCCTTCATCAAACGGTCAGCGATTTCCTGCGAAGCTGTCCAGTCGCTGTTGAGTTCTTCGAGCGCGCGGTCGGGATTGATGCGCAGTGCGCAGAGCACTTTGAGGAAGCGGCTGAACATGCCGACGGCCGCGTCCATCATTCGGCCGTTCTTAGCGACGTTTTTGCCGTCGACCATGCCCGGAACGAGATTGTGGATACGGGCGGCGGCGGCCGCCATTTCACCCACCACGTCCGAAGCGTCGGCGCGGCAGTTGTTCATCAGGCCGGGATTGCGCTTTTGCGGCATCGCCGACGAGACGTAGGTGTTCTCTCCGCCTTCCTGCAGAAGGATCCAAGGGCGCGGCTGAGCGTACTGCACCATCACGTCTGAAATGAAGCTGCCGACGTGCAGAGCGGCGGACGCATTGATGCTCGCGAGTTCGAAGGGCATATCTGCGGGCGACATGCAGGTGGCATCAAAGGCGTTGCGGCGCGGCGCCGGAAAGCCAAGGCGCACGGCCATCGCTTCGCGGTTGAGCGGCCAGCCAGTGCCGTTGAGAACCGTGGAGCCCATCGCGCAGGCGTTGTAGCGCGTGAGACACTCGTTGAGACGTTCTCGGTCGCGCAGGAACGCGGCGGTAATGCCGAGGAGATAGTGCGCATAGCTGTTAGGCTGAGCGGCGACGCCGTTGGTGTAGTTGGGCACAATCGTATGACGGTTGGCCTCTGCGAGGTCAAGGAGCTTCCCGATGACCGCGTCAAAGGCTTTGGCTACCTGAAGGGTGCGGTCGCGCAGGATGGCGGTGCGCTGGGTGGAGAGAATGTCCTGGCTCGAACGGCCGGCGTGGATGAGGGTTACCGCAGGCGAAGTTTCTGCGATGAGGAGCGGCTCATAGGCAATGTAGCTTTTCACGCGCAGCGCCGGGTCCTTCTCGGCCTTGGCTTCAAGACGAGCGACGCCGCCCGCGGCTTCCCGCGCAGCTTCGTTAGAAAGGAGGCCCTCAGCCGCATTGACGACAATGGTCGCCTTGTTGATGGTGCTGGTCCAGAAAAATTCATCGCGCTGCATGTCTTGCTGCCTGTTGGTGAATGGGTTTGAGGCTTGGTAGTTTGAATCGAGAGATGAAGGGTTGGCCCAAAGGCTTTTCCCTTGATATGCAGGCAGTCTGAAGCGCTGAGTGCATGGATTCAATAGCGCTTGGAGCAATTTAAATTTGCGTAAAGTGCAAAATATGCGGCTGGAGTCGTGCCGCTTCAGGCACTAACATCATGAAAAGACGCGTCGGCGGCAAAGCGGTTAAGCTCGGAGCGCCTTTGGCGGAAAAGAGGCTGCGCGCAGCAGAAGAGGGAGGCTTTAATGGCAAAAACAGATGATCTGCAGGCTTGGCGCTCCTTCATTGTTTTTGCCCGAAGCGGCACGCTGACGGCAGCGGCAAAGGCGCTCGAAACGGAGCCCTCGAGTATTTCCCGCGCCATTTCCGGGCTCGAGCGCACCCTCGGCGTTGAGCTTATCCGCCACGGCGTGCGCCCATTGGTCCTCACGGACGCAGGCCGCATGGCGCACAAACGCATGGAGACGATTCTGAGAGCCCACGACTCTCTGATGGACGCTCTGAAGGATGACAACCGCACGCTCGAAGGCAAGATCCGTCTTTCGTCGGCGCCGGGTTTTGCGGCAATGCATCTCACGCCGCTGCTCCAGCGCTTTCAAGCCGAGCATCCGGGCATAACGGTTGAGATTCTGGCGGGCCTAAAAGAAGCGGACGTGCAAAAGGGGCTCTGCGAAGTGGCTACGCTCACGGGGATTCCCACGCTGCCCAATCTGGTCTATATGAGCCGCGGGCGCAATGTCTACGTAGCTGCGGCCAGTCCGGACTACATTGCTCGGTGCGGCATGCCCGTGCGGCCGGCGGATCTGCGCCGTCATACGGGCTACGTCTACTGCGGACCGGTGCGCCCGGAGACGAAGGTGCTCCAGCGCGGCAGTGAAACGGAGGCTGTCCAGTACGCTTCAGCCGTACGGTCCACCGACATTCTGGCCATCCGCGCGGCGGTATTGAAAGGCATGGGCTGCGCGGCGGATCTGCCGCTTGTGCAGATTGCGGACGATCTGAAGGCGGGGCGTTTGGTGCCGATTCTCCCGGGCTGGTCGCACCCGCCCGTTGAGTGCTTTATCGTGACTTCGCGGTCGGCTTGGCACACTAAGCGCGTGCGCATTTTTCTCGAATGGTATGCGCGCGCCATGCAGGCGCTCTTTGCTGGGTTTGAACGTGAAGCCTCGCCCTATGCGGGACTGCCCGCCGACATGCCGGCGGTAGACCGCAGCCGAATTTTTATGACCTGATACAAATTGGGCAGAGGCCGCACCGGAAGAGCCTCCCTTCGGGCATAAACTCGACCTCCGACCTCTAATTTTTGACGGCCGCGAGTGTTTCGCGCTCGCGGCCGCTACTGCGAGACCTCATGCCGGTTCTTCAATCCATCATTGACCGCATCGCCCGGGACGAAACGATCTCCCGCGATGAAGCACTTGCTTTTGCTTCTGATCCTGCGCTTCGCGCAGATCTTTTTGATACTGCGGCCGAAGCGACGAAACGCTTTGCATCGCGCATTTTTAATATCTGCGGCATTGTCAGCATCAAAACAGGAGCCTGCTCCTGCGATTGCAGATGGTGCGCACAGTCTGCGCACTGGCCCTCTTCGAGCATTCCGATTCATCCCATTTTGCCTGTGAGTGAGGTGGATGCGGCAGCCGAGCACGCTGCGGCGGGCGGCATCACTCGCTTTTCACTGGTGGCGAGCGGCCGCAAACCGTCTGCGCGGGAAACCCGGATGTATGCGGAGCACCTTAAAAAGCTGCGCAGCACCAACCCCAAGCTCGAACTTTGCGCTTCGCTCGGGCTCCTTAACGAAAAGGATCTTGCTGTTCTTAAGGATGCCGGCCTTGTGCGGGTGCACTGCAATTTGGAAACCTCCGAGCGGTTTTTCCCGCAGGTGTGCTCATCACACACCTGGGAGGATAAAGTGAAGACCATTCGCGCCGCTAAGGCGGCTGGACTCGAGGTCTGCTCGGGCGGGCTCTTCGGCATGGGTGAGACAGCCGAAGACCGCATTGACCTCGCGTTTGCGCTTCGCGAACTCGAAGTCCCGTCTATTCCGCTTAATGTTTTGGATCCTCGTCCCGGCACGCCTTTGGAGCATGCGCCGAAGTTGTCCGAAGACCATTTCCTCACGACTGTCGCCCTCTACAGACTCATTAACCCGCAGGCCGAGCTCCGCTTTGCGGGCGGCCGGCTGCAGCTTTCCGAATATGCCGTGCGGGAAGCCATGCGGATCGGCGTCAATTCGGCGATCTGCGGGAGCCTCCTTACGACGGACACGATGGGGCCGACCGCTGAAGCCGAGCGCTTCATGGCAGCCGGATACGAGGCTGATGAGGCGATGGCTGACGTTCTTGAGCGTTCAGGCGGAACCGACTGCGAGAAAGACGCTCTCTGCGCGGCCTGTGCGAGCTGACGCTTCGCCAATGAGGCTTTTCAATCCTTTTGGCCGCGCGAGCCTTGAGCCTCTGCGGCGCCAAATGCCTCGGACAGTCCTCAGCCTGAAAGGGATGCGCCTTCTTTAAGCTGAGAACGCAGAGCGCAAAAACAAAACGCCCGGGGGTTTCGGCTGCCCGGGCGTTTGGGTCTGGATGGATCAGACTGGCGGTTTAAGCCTTCAGCTCAACCAAAGGCTTGCCGGTCATCTCGGGCGGAACGGGGACGCCCATGAGCGTCAGCACGGTCGGTGCGACATCAGCAAGAACGCCGTTATGAACGGCCTTTGCTCTCGGACTCACGACGATGATCGGCACGGGGTTAAGTGAATGCGCCGTATTGGGTGAGCCGTCGGCGTTGCGGGCATGGTCCGCATTGCCGTGGTCGGCAATGATGACGACGTCGGTTCCCGAGGCCTGGGCGGCATCAATCACCTGCTTCACGCAGTCGTCAACGGTCCGCACGGCCTTTTCAATGGCGCTCCAGACGCCCGTATGCCCAACCATGTCGCCGTTGGCGAAATTCAGACAGATAAAGTCGTACTGACCGCTCAGAAGGGCCGCAGAAAGCTTCTGAGCGACTTCCGGAGCGCTCATCTCAGGCTGCAGGTCGTAGGTGGCGACTTTGGGCGAGGGGACGAGAATGCGGTCTTCGTTGGCAAAGGGCTCTTCGCGGCCCCCGTTGAGGAAGAATGTGACGTGGGCGTATTTTTCCGTTTCAGCGATGCGCAGCTGCTTAAGCCCAAGGCTTGACACATATTCGCCGATCGGATTGACGACATTTTCCTTGGCAAAGAGCACATGCAGGCCCTTAAAGGCTGCGTCGTAGGGCGTCATCGTCGCGAACCAGAGCGGCAGCGGGTGCATGCTGCCCTGCGGCGCCTGGGTGAGAACCGAGGTGAGTTCGCGTGCGCGGTCATTGCGGAAATTGATAAAGAGCACCGCATCGTCGGCTTGGAGTGTGCCGACGGGACGGTCAGCCTCGTCCGTTTTCACGACGGGCTTGATAAATTCGTCGGTGACGCCGGCGGCGTAGGACGCACGCACCGATTCGGCAAGGTCTCGAGAATGTGTGCCTTTGCCGTTCACGAGCTGTTGCCAGGCTTCTTCAATGCGCTCCCAGCGCTTGTCGCGGTCCATGGCGTAGTAGCGGCCAATGAGGCTCACGAGCTGAGCCCTTTCGCCGGGCTCGGAAAGCTTGCGCTCGAGCGCTTCCACAAATCCCAGGCCGCTCTTGGGATCGGTGTCGCGGCCGTCCATGAAAGCGTGAACGTAGACATGCTCAATGCCTTCGCGGCGGGCAAGGTCGATGAAGGCCAGAAGATGGTCAAAACTCGCATGCACGCCGCCGTCGGAAAAGAGTCCCATCAGGTGAAGCGCCTTGCCGGAAGCTTTGAGGTACTCAAACATCGCGCGGCATTCGGGCTGCTCAAGGAGCTTATCCTGCGCACAGGCGCGGTTGATGCGCACCAGATCCTGATAGACCACGCGGCCGGCGCCGATGTTGAGGTGGCCGACTTCGGAATTGCCCATCTGACCTTCGGGCAGGCCTACGTTTTCGCCGTACGTGCGAAGCTCCGCGTGAGGGTACCGGGCGGCAAGGCTTTCGATGAAGGCCGGGTGCGCCGCGCTGATGGCGTCGGCTGGGTCTGCGGCACCGCCGCCGATGCCCCAGCCGTCGAGAATCATGAGAAGAACTTTGGTCATTGCTTAATAACGCAGATGCAGCGGAGCGGCGCCCGGCTTTGTCGGATAAAAACTGGCGGCGCTCCGAAAAAACTGCCCGTAAGCATAAAGGATCTGCGTGTCGGGATCGAGCTCCAAAAAGCCCGATGACGACATAAAGGCTTCTAATTTATGAGAGCGGCTGAAGCGGTGACTGAGCGGCTGTTGGGCGGCTTTGGGCGGCGCGGCGAACGGCAAAGACCGCAAAAAGGGCGCCGGCAGCAATGCCGCCGTAAGTCCAGAGGGTGATGCCGGTAAGGCTGCCGATAAGCCCTCCCAGACCGCCCGCGGCGGCCCCGATGGTCCAGAGCTTGGGATCCGCGTGCCGGGCGCGGCCGGCGACGAGGATGAGGAGCGGCACGGCAACGCCCGGGACGAAGAGCGCGTAGCCCTTGAGGAGCCAACCGATGATGTCTCCCGAGGTATAAGCGGCCAGTGCTGCCAAAATGCCGACGGCCGCAGCCCAGAGACGCACGGCACGTGCGCGTGCGCCGCCAAAGAGGTCCTTCTCAATGATGCCGGCTGCGGAGAGCAGAATCGTATCGGCCGAGCCGGCAAGCGCACTGATAAGCCCCATGGAAAGCGCTGCGGCCGCAGCAGCCGGGAGCGGACTTCCGACAGCGAGCCAGTCAGAAATCGGCTGCTCAGCCTTGATGTTAAGCAGCGCGAGCATCGTCACGATCACGCCGAAGAAAACGAGAAGCGGCGCAGCTGTCCAGGCCGCGCGGCGCGCGGTCTGCGCATTCTTGGCCGCGAAGGTGCGCGAGAACATGTCCGGGCCGATCAGGTAAGTGATGCCGACGAGGAGCATCATCTTCACCCAGTCGCCGAGCCCGAAGGTCTCAGTAAAGGGCATCACCGGGAGCGCCGCGATGTCGGCGCTTCGCTCCATGACGCACCAGAGCGCTGCGGCGGAAAAGCCTCCCAGCAGCAAAATCGTGTGCAGAAAGTCGGCCCGCAGAATGCCGCGCTGTCCGCCTAAAGCCGTATGAAGCACAATGCCTGCCGCGAGAAGCACATAGAGCACCTCAGCGGTCATGCCGCCCGAAATGGAATGAAGGAGCGCGCGCAGTGCAGTGAACTGCGCGGCTGTCACCGCCGCCCAGGAGAGCGCGATAATGGCGCCCGCCCATTTTTCTGCTGCCGGGCCCGCAAGGTGTCTGAGCACATCCGGGAGCGTCACAACGGGGAGCTTGCGGATAACGGGCGCAATGATGAGGCCGTGGAGAAAAAGCCCGATGGCGCCGACGCCCAGCCACCAAAAAGCCGCGGGGCCCACCTTCTGAGCGAGTGCGCCCATGCCGAGCGTGGCCGAGCCGCCGATGATCGTACTCACAAGCGAGAATGCGCACAAGAGCGCGCCGGCCGATCCGCCGGCCGTCAGAAACGCGTTGAGTTCACGTTCGCGGGTCCCGCCTCGGATGCCGAACCAGAGGAGGGCCGCGAGGTAGGCCAGAACAAGCAGAGTGAGATAGTTCATCGAAAGGCTCTGAAAAGAATTCGAAAGTTCATGATCTTACGCGTCTGACGCAGCCGATTTAGGGTTTACGCTTGATCTTTCGGCTGAACGCTATCCCGCGAAAAGGACCAGTGACGGTGTTTTCTTCTGCAGTTCCGATTTGGGCATATCTTTGAGAGAAATGGATATTTCCTTTGTTGACAGGAATGGCGAAAATAAATCGGTCAGCACGACTGCAGGCACGTTTAAGCCGTTGTCCTCTGACGGACAGCACTAATTGAGGAGCGGCAGTCCATTCAAACGCTTTAGGAGAACCGTTGTGAACATGACTCGGAAAGACTTCTTGAAAACGGCCGGCGCTTGTGCGCTCGGTGCCGTCGGGACGGCAGCGGGCGCAGCCGTTCCGGCAGCAGGCACTGAAACCGGGCGAGCCAAAGTGTATTTCTCACCCGTGATCGACTCGGATCACTTGAACAAACTCTACGACCTGATCAAGGGCAATTTGTCGGGCAAGATCGCCATTAAGCTCCATACCGGCGAGCGTCACGGCCCCAACATCCTGCCGCGCGAAATGGTGAAGTCTCTGCAGGCACGCATCCCTGAGAGCACGATTGTCGAAACGAACACCCTCTATCACGGCGACCGCTACACCACCGAGGATCACCTCAAGACCCTTGAAATCAACGGCTGGACCTTCTGCCCGGTTGACATCATGGACGCTGAGGGCACGGTGAATCTGCCCGTTAAAGGCGGCAAGCACTTTAAGGAAGTTTCGATGGGCGGCCACATCGTCAACTACGATTCGATGCTGGTCCTCACGCACTTTAAGGGGCATGCGATGGGCGGTTTCGGCGGCTCAATGAAGAATATCGCCATTGGCTGCGCCGACGGCCGCATCGGCAAGCAGCAGGTTCATGCCGTTTCGGATGTGAATCTGCCGTGGGATCAGTGGCCCGGCAAGGAAATGCTGATGGAGACGATGGCAGAATCCGCCAAAGCCGTCTGTGATTACTTTGGGAAGAAGATTGTCTTTATCAATGTGCTGCGCCGTATGTCGGTTGACTGCGACTGCGCGGGCACGTCTGCCGCGGAACCCACGATCCCAGACATTGGCATTCTCGCTTCCACAGATATTCTCGCCATTGATCAGGCTTCGGTCGATTTGGTCTACGGCCGTCCTGCCGCTGAGAAGCATGACCTGGTCGAACGTATCGAAAGCCGCCGCGGCCTGCATCAGCTCACTGCCATGAAGGCGCTCGGGATGGGCAATGACCAGTACGATTTAATTACGGTGCCGTAATTCCTGCAGAGCAGAAACAAATTGGCCTCAGGCGACGCGGGTTCGTCTGAGGCCGTTGCTTTTTGGGGAGGCTGTGTTGTTCAAAGCGTCGAAGACCTTTGGATTGCTTTCATCTAGAAAACCGGCATTCAAACTCAGGCATAGCTTTTTTTGATGCCGAAGTTTCTATGCTGTTGTCACCGGTGATTGCTTGACGAAGACAGTTGAATTCAGTACAGTCAACTAAGCAGAAAACAATTGTTTCTGTTATTGCGCATGCAATAAATATTTACACGGGGGGGGGGTAAACAGCCCTCTCCAGTGTTGAGAAATCAGCACTTTCTTTCCTTCGAACTTCGTGTTTCGAGTCATTGGACTTGGATGCGAAGTTTTTTCATTTCTCTCCAGGTTCAAAGACGCCAGCTTGGAGAGAATCTATGAAAAAAAGAAAACTTACTCCTTTGACGATTGCCCTCGGTTTGGCTTTGGTCGGTAACGCTTATGCCGCCAATATCGTTGACGGAACTCTTATCAATAGCAGTACATCTTTTGATGAGGATACTGTTTACATCGTTGCCGCAGGATCGACCACGGTAGCAAGCAACAGTACGGATGTTCCGGTGGTAATCACCATCGCAGAAGGAAAGACTCTGACGCTTGAGAATACGTTTGCAAATACACAATCGAAGGTAATCGATGCTTCGAGCAAAAGCGGCATGGTATTTGAAGGTGGAAATGTGATTCTGCGCCGAGATGATACCGGTTCAGACAAAGCCACTGAACAGTATTTTATTCGTGCGACGGATGGGCAAATCATATTTGGCGGGCCTGCCCCGCAAATCATTGGCGGCGTTGAATTTAAAAACGCCAGCACCAAAATGGAAGGAACGATTGCTCAAGGTATTTACGTCATGGGAGCCACTTCTTTTACAGAAGGCTTCGATATGACGTTGAATCGTTCTGATGCTGCTATCACGACCCCAGAAAACACGACAGGTGTTCATTTGAAAGGCGGGTCGTTATACACGAAATCAGCCACTATCAAGATGATTGCCGGGGCCAAGGATGTTGCTATGCGCGGCATTTGGGTTGAGGCTGGCGGCGATTTTCAGGCCGAATCTGTAACCCTGAATTTAGATGCCAATGGCAATTCGTTTAGTGGAAGAACGCTTTCCGGTTTGCTTGTGGCCGGAGCGGCTGGGAAATCCGGCCTGACAGTCACGGGAGATGTGAATATCCGTATCAAGAACAATCCAGACAAAAACGTAGTTGCTCGTGGAATGGAGTTGTCTTCCGATAGGAAATATTTGTTTGGCGGGACAAGCAATATTGAGATTTCCAATGTCGTGAATGCCTATGGCGTCGATACGACCAGGGGGGCGGTTACTTTTGACGGTGACTTGAACATCCAGCTGAGCCAAATTAACGGCAGTGACTATTACGGGGCTGTGGGTATCAATGCGACCGGGAATAAGAACAACGGCACAGTTGCTGACGTCACGGTGAAAAATGCGGATATTCGTATTACGGACAGCAAGCCTCTATACGATGAAAAGTATGTTCCGGTGCGGGCTGTCCATGCTCAAGGGGATTCCAAGGTTATGTTTACGAACTCTCTTTCCACCAACGCAGGACTGAAATCGGTCGCTAACGCGACCATTGACATTCAAAAGGGCTTTGTCACTTCGGAACCTATCGCTTTGACCGCTCAGGCCGATTCCTCCATCCTCGTCAATAGTTCGAAACAGGGAACAGTGCATTTTTCAGGATACACCGAACGTACGGCGAATTACGGTACTCCCAACGGCACGATCTCCATGAATATCGGCTCCGGTGCCGAAGGGGACGACTCCTACTGGAACGTTACGCAAGCCTCCACGCTGACCAGTCTGTCGCTCGCCAAGAATGCGAGTCTGTTCTTCAAGGTTAGGGACACCGATTTAGACGGCACGAACGCCTTGATCACCGTTACCGGAGCGGCGGCTACGGCGGTTGAGCTTGCCAGCGGCAGCAGCATTGCGCTCTACGGTTCCGGATTCGATTTAGAAGCAGGAAAGACTATCCAGCTTATTAAGAGCGACAAGGGTATCGAGAAGGACGGCAATGCCTTGGCTGCGGGTGATTCTCTGGACGATCTTAAGGGTGACCTTACCGTGATCGACATTAAGTCATTGATTCGAGCGACGGAAACGGGGTTTAGTAAAGACCAATACGATCTCTCAATGAAGACTGATGAATTGCTTATCGCAACCCTTAAAGAGAAGGCTCCAGCACCGACTCCGGACCCAGATCCTGATCCTGATCCAGATCCCAACCCTGATCCAAAGCCGAATCCTGATCCGGTACCAGAACCGGATCGTCCAAGCGGCGACAAGGTAAATGACCAGACGAACGCGCTGATGCAGTCGAGTATTGCTGCGGCCGCTACGATGTTTGCGGCTGACGAACTCCTGATTGATACAACGATGAAATCCCGGCAGGGAGTACGTCAGACGGGGCCGTTTGCTGCAGCAAGAGTCGGACGGTATGACTTGGATGTCCGCGGCGACCTTGAAACCAATGTGATTTCGGGATTGCTGGGCTATGCCGTCAATCTGCAGGGTTCCGAAATCGGCGCATTTGTCGAAATGGGACACGGCACCTATGACACCAAAACAACTGTGACCTCTCCGGTCGGTGAGACCAAGGGCGACGGCAAGCACAACTACGTGGGCTTTGGTGTCTACGGCAACTATGCCACCCCCATTGACTGGCTGCATGTCACCGGATACGTGAAGGGCGGTTGGCTTCGCAATGAGTTCTCCGCGCCTATTGCCGGTGTTTCCGTAGATTTTGACCGCACGAGCAATTATTGGGGCGCTCATTTAGGCATGTACGGTGAATTCCAAGCTGCTGGGAAGATCAAGAACAGAACATTCCTGAATTATTTCTATGACGGCCGCGAGAGCGAGTCCTATGAGGCTTCAGGCTCTTCGGAGGTTGCCGGCGCTCGGTTCCATTTTGACGCTCTGAATGTTCATCGCGTACAGGCCGGCAGCCTTATTGAATATCAGTATTCCTCGACTCTGCGGCCCTATGCCTCTGTTGCCTATGAATACGCCTTCAAGGCCAATGCTGAGGGGAGCGCACGGGATCACATTGGGACTCTGGCCATGAACGGAACGGATCTGGAAGGTGGTACCGGCATCCTGTCGTTGGGATGGACTTATTTGAATGAAGCCAATACGTTCGAATTTGACTGCGGCGTCAATGGCTATGCGGGTGTGCGTAAAGGTGTGAGCGCGCAGCTGCAGGCCGCTTGGAAGTTCTAATCGTTATCACTCCTGAGAGCCAGTAATTCTGAATTGGCATCAGGGGAAAAAAGAGCCCATGAAGACAGCAAGTCTTCATGGGCATTCAAGTTCCGTGCGCAGACCTCGCGTTTGGATCGGCAGGTCTGCGCTTCGGTTAAAGAGAGATCAATCAGCTGTTAATCGCGGAAGGCCTTCAGAATCTGACGGCCGGCGATGTAGATCATGATTTCGTCGGTGCCGCCGCCGATGCGTTCGCAGCGGACGTCGCGCCACAGACGCGAGACGCGGGCATCGTTGGTGTAGCCGAGGCCGCCCATAATCTGGATAGCGTCGTCGATCACTTCGAGGGCCGTGCGGGCGCAGTAGAGCTTGGCGAGCGCGGCGGTTTCACGCATGGATTCCTTGCGGTCGGCCTGAACGGCGCAGCTCAGGACGAGGTGGCGCATGTTCATGCACTTCACCTTCATCAGCGCGAGCTTTTCCTGAATCATCTGGTTAAAGCCGATGGGCTTGCCGAAAGCAATGCGCTGATTGGCGTAGCGGGCGGCGTCTTCAAAGGCGCATTCTGCAAAGCCCGTGCAGCGCGAGGCGTTGATCAGGCGTTCCATTTCGAAGTTGTACATGACGTTGAGGAAGCCCTTGCCTTCTTCGCCGACCATGTCTTTTTCTTCAACGACGACATTGTCGAGATACACCTCGCAGGTGCTCACGAGATGCCAGCCGATCTTGTGGAGCGGGTTGATCTTGACGCCGGGGGCCTTGGCATCGACCCAGAAGAGCGAGAAGGCGAGCTTGGGATCTTCGCACTTCGGATCGCGGGCGAGAACGAGCATGTAGGGATATTCGGCAGCGCCCGTGATGAAGGTCTTCTGACCGTTGATCACGATCTTGCCGTCTTTGCGTTCCCAGGTCGTGGTCGCGGCGTTGTTGTCCGAACCGGCGCCCGGCTCCGTGAGGGCGAGGGAGTAGGCGGGGTCACCCGTCGTGGACGTGCTTTCGGCCGTGAGGCGAAGCTGCTCGGGCGAGCCAAAGTGGATCATCGAGTGCATGCACTGGCCGTTGGTCATCAGGAAGGCCGGAGCGCCGCACTTGGCGATTTCCATAATGGCGAGCATCTGCGTGACGTAGTCGGCCGGGATGCCGCCGTGCTCTTCCGGAACGCCCAGCAGCGAAATGCCGTTTTCGGCGAGAGCCTTCACGAATTCACGCGGATACTTGCCTTCTTCGTCATGCGTGCGGAAATATTCTTCCGGGAATTCGTTGTTGATGAGTTCGCGGATGCTCGAAAGAAGGAGCTCCTGCTCTTCGGTCATGGTGAAATCGATTGCCATGATGCGTATTCCTTGAGTAATGAATTCGAAAAAGAGTTATTCGCCGTCGGGGAGCTTGAAGCCCATCACAGCGTCCGTGAAGAGGCACGGATCCATCGTCTTGAGGTTTTCGTCGATGATCGGACGGAAGGCCATCTTCGAGCAGACATCGCGTTCGATATCCACGCCCGGAGCGACTTCGATCAAGTGCAGACCGTCTTCCTTGAGCGTGAAGACAGCGCGTTCGGTGATGTAGCGGACATCGAGACCGCGTTCGAGAGCGACCTTGCCGCTGAACGTGATTTCGGGGAGGCTTTCGACGAACTTCGTGACGCGGCCTTCCTGGGTGATGCGCAGGCTGCCTTCGCCCACTTCGGTCTTCAGACCGCCCGCGGTCAGCGTGCCGCAGAAGACGATCTTGCGCGACGTGGCGGAAATGTCGATGAAGCCGCCCGTACCCATGATCTTGCCGTTGAACTTGTGGACGTTCACGTTGCCGTGCTGGTCGACTTCAGCGAAGGAGAGGTAGCAGACGTCAAGGCCGCCCCCGTGGTAGAAGTCGAACTGCGCGGTCATGTCGAGGATGGCGCGGGTATTCACGTTGGCGCCGAAAGCGACGCCCTGCGTGGTGATGCCGCCGATCGGACCGGTTTCGACCGTCAGCACGAAGTCTTCGTCGCAGCCTTCTTCGCGGGCGACGAGACCGATGCCGTCAGCAATGCCGACGCCTACGTTGCCGATGGCGCCCTTCTTCATTTCATAAAGTGCGCGGCGGGCGACAACCTTGCGCTGGTTGAGCGGAATCTTGACGCGTTCGCTGTCGTCGAGCGTGAAGTCGCCCGAGATGAAGCGGTTGACCGGCGCGCCGCCGTAAAGCTGCGTCTGGGCGGGATCAACGACCACGATGTCAACGAGGTAGCCCGGAATGCGGACAGCCTTCGGGTGCAGCGTAGCCTTCTTCACCATTTTCTGAACCTGCATCATCACGATGCCGCCGTTGTTGTGGACGGCTTCGGCGATGACAAGGGCGTCGAGGTACATCACTTCGTCTTCGAAGGTGGCGTAGCCTTCGCTGTCGCAGGTCGTGGCGCGGATGAAGGCCACATTAGGCGCGACGGTCTTGTAGTAGAGGTATTCCTTGCCTTCGAGATTGACGAGGCTGATCAGGTCCTCTTTGGTGATGTCGTTTAACTTGCCGCCCTGGTTGCGCGGGTCAACGAAGGTGCCCAGACCGATTTCACTCAGAATGCCGGGCTGATGGGCGGCCGAAGCGCGCAGCATCTGCGTGAGGACGCCCTGGGGGTAGTTGTAGGCAAAAATCTTATTTTGTTCGGCCAGTTCGGAGATGCGCGGTGACTGACCCCAGTGACCGCAGAGCGCCCACTTGACGAGGCCTTCCTGAGCGATCGGACTGATGCCGCGTTCAGCGCGGTCGCCGAGCCCTGTCGGGCTGATGATGCCGATGTTCTTCGGCGTCTGCGTGGTCTTGTAGCGTTCGGCAAGGGCTTCAATGAGCTTCGTGGCTTCAAGGATGCCGCCGCCGGCGCCGAGGACGCAGAGGGTGGATTCATCGGGAATGTACTTGACAGCTTCTTCGGCCGTGAGAACGGGAACTCGGCCGTTGATGCGCTTCGGGCGTGCAAACGTCATGGGGGATGTCTCCGGAGTGACCGCGCGTGGCGTAAGCAGCGCGGCAAAGGAACGTAACGGGGGGATTGGGGGCGGCGATTGGAGCGACAATGCGGCCCCCGGCGGCTGCCGCAAAGGCGGCAGTCGTTCCTAAAAAAGGGGGACGGAAGTTCGAGTCGGCGGACCGAAGGAACTTCCGGGCTGGCCCGATTAGGCCTTATTGATGATCGTGAGGACCGTGCGCAGGTCGGACACAGAGATCTGGCCCGGGGCGGAAGCGGTCTTCACAGCGCCGAAGGTGGCAGCGGAGCCAAAGGCTTCGCCCGTGAGACGGCTCGTCACGCCGGTCTTGCCCATGCTCATCGTGATGATCGGGCGGTCAGCGTATTTTTCGGACATGTCGACGGTCGCGGAAAGCACCGTGAGGACGTCCTGACGGCAGGTGGGCATCAGCGCAATCTTCGGAATGTCAGCGCCAAGCTCCTGCATGCGGCGCAGGCGATAGATGATTTCGTCCTTGGCCGGCGTCTTGTGGAAGTCGTGATTGGACATGATCACCTTCACGCCGCGGGCGTGGGCGGCGGCGATGGCGTTCTTAACGAGCTCGTCGCCCGTGAAGAGCTCGAGGTCGATCAGATCGACCAGGCCCGTTTCCGCAACGGCGATATTGAGGGCGATGTAGTCGTCGGCCGTCAGTTCGGCTTCGCCGCCTTCGTGCTTGGAGCGGAAGGTGAAGAGAATGGGCTTATTGGGGAAAGCGGCGCGCAGCGTCTTGAGCGCTTCGAGAACGGCGGCGGAATCCGTGACGGCAGCAAAGTGGTCGCCGCGCCATTCGAGAATGTCGAAGTCTGCAGCGGCGTAAGCGGCAGCTTCGGACTTCACGGCGGCGAGATCCTTGGCCATAAGCGAAACGATAATCTTGGGGGCGCCTTCGCCCACGGTGATGTTCTTGATCTGAACGGTCTTCATGACGATATTGAATGCAGCGGGGGATGAGCGGAGCGAGCACGGACGCTCGGGCTGCTCGAATGGAGTGGGAGCGGCGGGCCTCCGAAAGCAGTTTCCCACATTGAGAGGCTGCTTCGGAGACATCCGCGGATTGGAGAGCTGATCTGGATTACTTGAATCCCATCTTTTCCTTCACGTATTCGATCGGGAAGTCTTCGCCCGTCCAGAGCTTGAACTGTTCCCAGCCCTGCCAAAGGAGCATGGCGTAGCCGTCGACCGTGGTGCAGCCGGCTTCCTTGGCCTGCGTGAGGAGCTTGGTGATATGCGGGTTGTAGACGCATTCAGAGACGACGAGGCCCGGACGCAGCCAGGAGGCATCGCCCACGACGGAGAGTTCGTGCAGGGGCTTCATGCCGACCTTGGTGGCGTTGGTGAGCACGTCGGCGGAATCAATGGCGGCGCGGAAGGCGGCCGTGTCGTCGAGGTCGTGAACGGTAACGACGCAGTCAGTCTTTTCATTGACGCGCTTGGCAAAGGCATGAGCGCCTTCCCAGAATTCGTCCTTGCGGTTGAAGAGCTTGACTTCCTTGAAGCCTTCGACAGCGGCGCGGGCGCCGATGGCCGTGGCAGCGCCGCCGGCGCCGACGAGAACCATGGTCTTGCCCTTCGGGTCAAAGCCCGTTTCCTTGATGCCGTGGAGGTGGCCCGTACCGTCGGTGTTGTAGCCGATCAGACGGCCGTCCTTGTTGACGATCGTGTTGATGGCGCCGGCGAGTTCAGCGGCCGGATCGAGTTCGTCAACGTATTCGATGGCGAGCTGCTTGTTGGGCATGGAAACGCCCGTGCCGCGCATCTTCAGAGCACGAAGACCCTTGATGGCGTCGGGGAAGCTTGCATTGTCAACCTCGAAGGCCATGTAGCAGATCGGCAGGCCCATCTTTTCGAGGGCGCAGTTCTGCATCGTCGGCGAGAGGCTGTGGCGAATGGGGTAGGCCATGAGGCCGATCAGTTCATACTTAGCAGTAACTTCCATTTTGATTGCTCCTGGATAGAGAGGTGATTGGATGTCGCACCGAGCGTCAGGCAGCAAGCTTCTGACGAGGGAGTCCGGTGTCGCCCGAGCGCGGCATTCGTTAGGCGTTAGCCTGGAAAAGATGTTGACGGGGGGTTATTTGTTCGCGACGGCGCGTTCGCCCCAGCGCAGGTCGTTCTGAGGAATTCGGAAGACCGCGTAGTAGCGCTTGAAGAGGTAAATGGCCGAGAGGAAGGTGAGGACCGCGAGACCGAAGTCGAGCAGAATCACGTAGCGGATGCTGATCTGCGAGAGGTAGCCCGTCGCGAGCGGAATGACGAAGTTCGCGAGGCCGCCCATCATCATGTAGACAGAGGTCACCTTGGCTTTGCTCTCAGGGAAGAATTCCGCCATCACAGCCACGCCGAGCTGCAGAATGCCGCCCGCGGCTGAGAAGCCGATCAGAAAAGCGCCGGCCGTGCACACGAAGGGCGAGGGGTAGAGGTACAGAACCGCAGATGCGACGCAGGCGATGAGGCCGTTGAGCGTCATGGCCCAGACGGAGCGCACTTTGCTCTTCAGAAGGTAGGCAAAGGCGAATACGCAGACGAGCGAGCCGATGGAGTAGTAGGAGATCGTGGTGAGCGATTCGGCTTCCGTCATGCCGCCGAAGGCTGCGGCGTAGCGCGGCATCCAGACGGCGACCACGTAGAAAGTGGAGAAGGCGCAGACACCGAAGACAACCGCCACCAAACCTTCGAGCATCATCTTGGGCTTGGCGCGCATCTGCGGAACATCCGCACCTGCTGCGCCCGAGCCGTTCGTGCCGGGGAAGCGGCACTTGATGATGAAGAGCGAAAGCACGATCAGGATGGCGCCCGGGACAATAAAGGCCCAGCCGTACCAGAGGCCCGACACCATGAGAAAGCTCACGCACATCGGATAGAGCATCTGACCGAAGGACACCATGGCCTTGAGCAGAATGACTGCGGAACTTGAAGCCTTCGGGAAGCATTCGATCATGGCCGGATAGCCGCCGGTGTCAATGGCTGAATTGGCCGCGCCGACGCAGAAAGCCAGAATGAAGGCAATGGTGAGATTCGGGCTGTAGGGGATGCCGAGGAAAAAGAGAACGTAGAGGACGAGCCCGAGGAGGATCATCGAGCGGCGGCCAAACTTGTCTGAGAGTGCACCAAAGAAAAGGATGGTGACGAGACGGCCGAGGCCGATGCCGGAAATCAGGTAGGCGATGCCCGCGCTGTCGGTTGCGAATTTTTCTGCAAGAGCCGACATGTTCTGCGCGAGTGCGATGACGCTTGCACCGTGCAGGAAGTACGCGACGTAGATGCCGATCGCCGCGACGAGAAACGATGTGCTTCCCGCTGCGGAATTGGGTTTAGTCATAAAAGCGTTCTCCGGTTTTATTGAAGAGAAATTAAAAGGTGTCTGCTTCAATACATTTGTATTGTTTAATCCGCAGCGGTTTTAAAAGTCATTTTTAATTGGCTTTATTCGCCGGTCGGATTACTTCCTTTGGACAGGAGAAATTATCAAAATGTGCAAAGCCTTTGGATAGGCAAGAAAATGTTTTGTTTGCCAATATTCCTGCACAGCCGAAACGCCGGCTGATGAGTTAAAAGGCTTTTAATACTCTGAAAATTAAGGAAAACAGTATCAGCGCAGGAACGATCGAAAATGACTTGAATAGCTCGAATCGTGCATGGAGGACTGGACAATCTTGCTTGGCCGAGAGGTGACCGGCCGGGTCCCAAGCCTGACGAGGGGCTTCAGAACCGGCGGGAGGGCCTCCTTTGGGCTTGAGCGGCGCAGGGCTGTTCAAACTGGGCTGGTCGTCCCTTATGCACTGAAAATGCTTTGGTTTACATGATCTATCTTCGATTTCATGAGGATGCCGCCGGCGGCGGTGAGGGGCGTTCCTGTGTCCTATAGGTTTTAAAGCGGGCCGGATGGCGCCCTCGAGAGCTGCATCTCTATATAGGGGAGCGGCGAGGTGAATCCAAAGACTCCAGGGCCTCAGGCAGCCGACAGAATGTCGCTGCTTGATTCGTAAACGACTGAGAGGCTCGATTCCTGCACGGAACGCGAAAGAGCTCGGCAGGCTGAAATTTGGTTAATTAATTGAAAAATAAACAAAATACGAAGAAACTATATTGCAGGCGCTGATGGCTATCTTGCACGGAAGATGGAATTGAGCTGCCCTTCAAAGCGAAAGGGGCTTTTCTGAAGGAGGGGAGGACGCGCTTGGAGCGCCTTCGGACGAGTGTTTGAAAATGCCTGAAATCCGCCCCAATTAACTAGTACTGCAGGGGAATTGACACTAGATCGGCGGGATGACGGTACTGCGCCTTTGGGGGAACTTGAACGTGCTTGGCAGTGGTCGGCGGCTTGATGTGCATGGATCCCTGGCCGGTGAGGGCGATTGGCGGCGAGCTGACGTATTTTGCTTCCTGAATAAAGCTTTCGTCCGGCGAAAACTTAGGTAAAACAAAGGAATACTCTCATTTCACCGAATGTTGGAGGGGATGAAGCATGCCATCGCGTGCAAGATAATTTAAACGAAAAACAAATATGGCTCTCGTCAAGATTGTTTTTGAAGAGCACTATTTGCATCGATCGAAATGCGGTGCGAGCAAAAACTGCTCAATCCTTAAATGATCTAGTTTATTTAGCGGCGGCAAAAGCTTCAGATCTCATCATGATGCTCTGGGGTAAAGCTGCGTAATTTCTGAACCCCAAGGAGTCATTATGCATATCGTCTCGTGCTTCAAGGTCGTTCCCGAAGAGCAGGACATTGTTGTGACGCCCGATCAAAAACTCAGTTTTGATCGTGCGGATTTCAAAATCAGCCAGTTCGATCTGAACGGCATTGAAGCTGCTGTACAGCTCGCCGGTGAAGGCGACGTAGTGACGGCGCTCTCCGTCGGCGGCAAGATCCTCGAAAACTCCAAGCTTAAAAAGGATGTGCTTTCGCGCGGTCCTTCCGAACTGTGCCTGGTCAAGGATGACGCTGCGTTTGAAGGCGCGCTGGCTGAAACGACCGCCTCGGCGATTGCCGCCGCCGCCCGCACGACCGGTTTTGATCTGCTGGTGTTCGGTGAAGGGTCCGGAGACCTCTACGCTCAGCAGACCGGTCTTCTGGCCGCCCGTATGCTCGGTGTGCCCTGTGTGAATGCCGTGAGCAGCATTGAAAAGACCGATGCAGGCATCCGCGTAGAGCGCTCGCTTGAAAATGAAGTCGAAGTCATTGAACTCCCGCTTCCGGCCGCCGTCTGCGTCACGAGCGACATCAATGTTCCCCGGATCCCCACGATGAAGGCGATTCTCGGCGCCGGCAAGAAGCCCGCCAAGACCCTTTCGACGGCTGACATCGGCTGGAGCGCTCCGGCGAAGACCGTTGAGCTCGATGCTATTGAAGTGCCTCCGCGCAAAGAACGTGCTCACGAAGTCCTCGAAGGCGATTCCGCTGTGGCCGATTTCGCTGCCCGCATCAAGTCCGCCCTCAAGTAATACGTCATCACGGAGATAAGAGTCATGAGCAAAATTCAAACTGTCTGGGTCTACGCGGATGCTGCTGAACGTTATGCGGATCTGATCGCCGGAGCGCGCCGCTTCGGCGCCGTGGTGAATGCTGTTGTGCCGTGCGAAAGCTGCGCTGCTGAACTTCGTGCCTGCGGTCCGGCGGCCGTCTATAACCTTGGCCTTGCCGAAGGCGAAGCCATTGAGAACTACGCGGAAACGATCGCTTCGCTCGCGCAGGGCGAAGGCAATCTGTTCCTTTTTGACGCCTCTCGCCGCAGCAAGGCGCTTGCCGCCGGCGTAGCCGCTAAGCGCGGCGCCGGTCTCGTCAACGATGCACTGAGCCTCGAGGCCGGTGACGCGGTGAAGGCCACCTTCCGCACCTACGGCGGTCTTGCTGCCGCAGCTGTCCGCATCGTTTCCGCTGACGCCGTGGTAACGGTCGGCGCGGGCGTCTTTGAACCCGAACCGGCAGATGCTTCGGCCGACATCCCTGTCATTGCGGTCGAAAAGGTCGCTCCGGCTGCCGCGATCGTCGTCAAGGAACGCCGTGCGAAGGCTGCCGCGAGCGTTGACCTCACGAAGGCCAAGCGCGTCATCGGCATCGGCCGCGGCATTGCCAAGCAGGAAGACATTGCGATGATCGAAGCCTTTGCCAAGGCCATCGGCGCCGAAATCGGCTGCTCCCGTCCGATCGCCGAAGGCGAGCACTGGATGGAACGCGAACGCTATATCGGTGTTTCCGGCACGCAGCTCAAGGCTGACCTCTACATTGCGCTCGGCATTTCCGGCCAGATTCAGCATATGGTCGGCGCCGCTGACTGCGGCGTGATCCTCGCGGTCAACAAGGATAAGAACGCGCCGATTTTCAAGGATGCCGATGCCGGCATCGTGGGCGACCTCTACAAGATCGTTCCGGAACTCACCCGCGCACTTTCCTAAGCTGCGCTGAGTTCACATGAACGGGCACCCCGCCGCGGGGTGCCCGAGACCCCACCTGCAACCCCTAATTTAAGGCGCCGGGCGTCTGCACTCGATGCCGGCAGCTCTCAAGTGCTCAGCACTGCCTGAGCTGCTGCCACAGAGCATCCGTCCGCGCTGTATCAACCATGTCCGAAGAAAAATTCGACGCCATCGTAGTCGGCGCCGGCGTAGCCGGCTGCGTGGCCGCCTACGTTCTTGCCAAGGAAGGGCTTGACGTTCTCGTGATTGAGCGCGGCAATTATGCCGGCAGCAAAAACATGACGGGCGGCCGTCTCTACGCCCACAGCCTCGAGCGCGTCATGCCGGGCTTCGCTGAGGAAGCGCCCGTTGAGCGCCTTGTGACCCGTGAGAAGATCTCCTTTATTACCGACGACGACTCGGTGACGCTTGACTATCACACGGGTGAAGCGTTCTCCGCGGAGGCGGCATCCTACACCGTGCTTCGCGGCAAATTTGACCAGTGGCTTCAGGAAAAGGCCGAGTCCGAGGGCGCCCAGTTCATTCCGGGTATTCGCGTCGATCGGCTGCTTCAGGATGAAACCGGCCGGGTGACCGGCGTTCAGGCGGGCGAGGACGAGCTCCTCGCCGAATGCGTGATTCTTGCCGACGGCGTGAATTCTCTTCTGGCCCAGTCGATCGGTCTGCTGCCGAAATATCACGCTCACCAGTACGCTGTCGGCGCCAAAGAAGTCATTGGCCTCTCTAAGCAGGTCATCAATGACCGATTTGGTCTGAGCGACGGTGAAGGCGCTGCCTGGCTCTTTGCGGGTTCTGCTTCGGCCGGTCTGATGGGCGGCGGCTTCCTCTATACCAATGAAGACTCCATTTCACTCGGTGTGGTCTGCGGACTGGGCGATATTGAAAAGTCGCCCAAGACCGTGCCGCAGATGCTCGAGGATCTGAAGAATCATCCGTCGGTTAAGCCCTTGATTGAGGGCGGCGAACTGCTCGAATATTCCGGTCATCTCGTCCCCGAAGGCGGCTACGACATGGTGCCTGAAAAGCTCGCCGCAGACGGCGTGCTGATTACGGGCGATGCTGCGGCCTTGTGCATCAACCTTGGCTTCATTGTGCGCGGCATGGATTTGGCCGTCGCTTCCGGCGAATGCGCGGCTCGGGCCGTGATCGACGCCAAGAAGTCGGGTGATTTTTCCGCCGCCGGACTCGCCGGCTACCGGCGTCGTCTCCAAGAGAGCTTTGTGCTTCGCGATATGAAGCAGTACCGCAATGTGCCGCACCTGATGGAGAATCCGCGTCTTTTCTCGGACTACCCGAAGATGACCGCGGGCATCATGCGCGACCTTTTCCGCTACGACGGCTCGCCGGTCCCGCCGGTTCGCAAGAGCCTCTGGCAGCGCGTTAAGGCTGTCGGCGTTATGAATCTCCTTAAAGACGGCTACGGTTGGGGGAAAGCACTGTGAGCACGAAGGAAATTAAGTTCGTCAACGTGGACGAAAAGCTCGGCAAAGACAAGTTCTTTGTGGATGAGGAAAATGCGCACATCGTGCTCTGTGATGAGCCCGACCGCAAAGAATTCCGCAAGCTCGTGAAGGCTTGCCCGGCCAATCTCTATAAAGAGGCCGACGACGGCACGATCAGCTTTGACTGCGCCGGCTGCCTTGAATGCGGCACCTGCCGCGTCCTCTGCGGCGACACGATCCTCAAGAAGTGGGAATTCCCGCAGGGAACCTTCGGCGTCGAATTCCGCTTCGGCTGAGCCGGCGTCTCCGGGGCTGAGCCTCGATTCTCCTAGCCGCCCGGCCTGCGGATTCCTCGGCGCAGGCCGGGCCGGTTTCTTCTCCCAAGCCTTCCATTCCTTACCGCTCAAGTCATGCGTCCTGAATACACGATTAATCCCGAACGCCGGGCGCTCTATCGCCGTCAGGGCTTTTGGGGCGACGCCACGCTCGCTGATTATTGGCATCAGTCCGTGCGTGCTGTGCCCGACCGTACCTGTGTTGTCGACAGTCAGGGCGGCCGATACACCTACGCTCAGCTCGACAAGAAGGCGCAGCGTCTGGCCGGCTGGATGCGCACGATCGGCGTCGGCCGCGGCGACGTGGTGGCGCTCAATCTGCCGGGCTGGGCGGAATTCACCATCGCTTATGTTGCGGCCTTAAAGCTCGGCGCCATCGCCATGCCGCTTCTGCCCGCATGGCGCGAGGCGGAGCTCTCCTGGGCGCTCGATTGGTGTGAAGCCAAGGTGGTCTTTACCGCTACGGCTTTCCGCAAAAGCCGCCCGATTGAAATGCTTGCCAAACTCGCGCAGCACCTGCCGAGGCTTTCTGCTGTTGTGGCCGTGGAAAAAATGGCCCCGCTTGCCCCGTCGCTGCGTTCGCAGGAGGGTGTTTATGCGTTTGAGGATGTCATTGCCGGCTCGGAACCGCTCCTCACGCCGATTCCCGCTGTTGCCGATGAAGTCGCCGCAGTGCTCTTCACTTCAGGCACGGAAGGACGCCCCAAGGGGGTGATGCTCACGCACAACAACATTCTCGCGAGCGAACGCGCCTATGCCGACCGCCTCAATCTCACGTGGCGGGATGCTTTTCTGATGCCCGCGCCGCTCGGGCATGCGACCGGGTTCCTCCACGGGGTGACGCTGCCCTTCATTCTGGGCGGCAAGAGTCTGCTTCTCGATATTTTCCGTGCAGAAGACTGCATGAATCTCTTTGAGGCCGAGAAAGCGACCTGCGTCTTGGGGGCGACGCCCTTTGTCTTCGATATCCTCGAAGAACTTCGGCAGCATCCGCGGGATTTGTCCTCGCTTCGCTTTTTCCTCTGCGGCGGCACCACCATTCCGCCTAAGCTCTTTGAAGACTGCCGGCCTTTCGGCATTCGGCTCTTATCCATTTACGGTTCGACCGAGTCTTCGCCGCATTCGCTGGTGCGGCTCAACGACACGCGCGAGCATACGGAAGAAACGGACGGCTGCGCAGTCGACGGCGTGGAGATCCGCGTTGTGGACGACGCCCGGCATGAAGTGCCGCACGGCCAAGAGGGCGAAGAGGCGTCCCGCGGTCCGCAGGTCTTTGTGGGGTATTGGGGAGAGCCTGAGATGACCGCACGAGCGCTGGACGCGGACGGCTGGTACTATTCCGGCGACTATTGCCGCACGGATTCAGAGGGCCGCTACATCCGCATCACCGGCCGCAAGAAGGACATTATTGTGCGCGGCGGCGAGAATATTTCAAGCCGCGAAGTCGAAGACATTGTGCTCGAATATCCCGGCGTGCGGGAGGCTGCCGTAGTGGCTATGCCCGACGAACGTCTGGGCGAGCGCAGCTGTGCGTGCGTAAGCATGCGGCCCGGCGCGCCCGCCCTGCATCTGACGGATCTCGTCGCTTTCTTTGACGGCCGGCGGGTGGCTAAATATAAGTTCCCGGAATATCTCGTGGTGCTCGATGCGCTGCCCCGGACGTCTTCGGGGAAGCTGCAGAAATTTGCCTTGGCTCGAATGGTCCGTGAGCGTGTGGCAGCCGGTCAGCCCTCGGATTAGTCGGCTGCACCGCCGCTACGTGAAGATGAAAGTCAGGCATAACGAAGGCAAACTCATTCTGCCTTTGTGAGCGAAAGACTTGGAGCCTCTCAATGACTTGATCGGCTAAGTTGAGCCGCTTCTTGACCGGCGATCCTGCCGAAGACGACGCAGGCCAAAACGCCGTTGCCGCCGGGGCGGCTTTTGCCGTGAAGATTTCCGACGGTTTCGCCGGCCGCAAAAAGACCCAAGAGGGGCTCCTCGGACTGATCCAGAACGCGGGCCTGCGTGTCAATGGCAACGCCGCCCTCGGTTGAATGGATGTTGAGCCGTTCTTCGCCGTAATAAAAGGGCGGTTCATCGAGCGCTTTAAGCATCGTCGTTTTGCCAAAGGCTTCATCGCGTCCAATGCGAACAGAGTGGTTGTACTGCTTAACGGTCTCTTCCAATACCGCAGGACTGCAGCCAATGCCTTTGGCAGCCTCATCGAGCGTCGCAGCTTCGCGCACTGCGCCGGTCATCAGTTTGAGCGAGAAGTCGTTGTTTTTCACTGTTCCGGAGTCCGTGAGCACCCACATCTTTCCGTCGGGGAGGTTTTGCAGGGCTTGGCGCAATGCGAGCCAGGACGCTCCTTCATCGATGAAGCGTCTGCCTTCTTTGGTGAGATAGATATCGCCGCCGACATAACCCGTCACTCGGCCGCCGTTATAGGGAACGAGCAGAACGGAGTCCATATTGACGATCTTTGCTCCGACGGCGCGTGCCATGAGAATGCCGTCGCCGGCAGCACCGTCGGTCAGAATGCCGCGCGTATTGGCCGAACTGCGCAGCGTTGCCGCGTAAGGACCAAGCGCATTTTCAAGAAGGGCTGTATTGGCGGCAAAGCCGCCCGTAGCCAGAATCACGGCGTGCGCTCTGGCTTCGAAAGCCTGACGGCCCCGGCAAACGCCCGCAGCACCGACAATATGGCCGTTCTCAGTGATGAGGCGTTCAGCACGATGCCCAAGCAGAATCTTCACATCCAGCCGGCGCGCACATTCAAGAAGCGCCATCACATAGTCGTATCCGGCCCGCACAGGGCTTGATATGTGACCTCTGCGCTGAAAAGATGAATAGGATTCAAAAACTTGGTCGCTCCAGTGCACGCCGTGCGCTTCGAGCCACTCAAGCACCTCTGAAGAGGATTCGGCAAGCCGCCGCATCAGAATGGGGGAGGCGGTGTCGCCTCCTACCTGCAGCGACTGCTTCTCCATCAGCGCCGGCGAATCCGTGATGCCAAGCGGTTTCTGCCGCTTGGGATCGACGGCATTGAAGTAGCCGCTTGACATGATTGAATGCCCGCCGATCATCACATCTTTTTCGAGAATAAGCACCCGCCGGGCGCCGGCTTCACGCGCAGAAACCGCTGCGCTCAAGCCTGCCAATCCCGCTCCGACGACAATTACATCGGCTGCGGCGAGGATTTCCTGAGGCCCGCACCAGGAGGGGCCGGCTGTTAATCCCAAAATGCCGGCCAAGAGCTGACGTCTGGTGATCATGCTCACTGCTCCAAGGAGTTTTCCGCACGCGCAAGAAACTGCGACGCAGCCAAAATCGAATTGACGCCAAGTTTTTGAAAAGCATTGGCGCGGTACATCTTCACGGTCGTCACGGAGATGCCGAGAAGATCCGCAATTTCTTTGTTTTGCATTCCTTTGACCGCAAGATCAATGACTTCACGTTCTCTTCCGGTGAGTGACAGCACCTGAAGCTCCATGCGGCGGCGGTCATGCTCACGCTTAAAGGCATCGAGAGACCATTCGACGGCAGTACGAACTTTGGCGAGCAGCGCTTCAGGTTCAACGGGTTTTTCCAGAAAGTCGACTGCACCGTTCCTCATGGCATGTACGGCTGTGCCGATGTCGCCATGGGCGCTCAAAAAAATGATCGGCAGCATTGGTTTGCGTCTCAGAAGCAGTGCGCGCTGAACGTCCAGGCCTGATCGGTCCGGCATGCGGTAGTCCAGAATAAGGCATCCCGGAGCGCTTAGATCCTCTTCATCGAGATAACGTTCTGCACACGGCCATACGCGGACTTCAGGGAAAAATGTTTCGAAGAAAAATTTCTGTGAAGCCAGAAAAACTTCATCGTCATCAACGATTCGAATGACTGGACGGGCCGTTTCAATTTCAGCGGTTTGCATCATGATTCGCGCTCCTCGAATGCAGTGCCGTTGAGAGAGAGCTTCAGCGGAAAGCGCACGATGGCGAGCAGGCCGCGTTCAGGCTTGCGCTCAAAGACGAGCATGGCATCGGATCGTGCGGCGATGGAACGGGTTATTTCCAGGCCCAGACCCAGACCGTCCGGTTTCATGCTCGTTTGTGCATGCGAGAGTTTGAGGAATTCCGCATCGCTCAGAGCAGGGCCGTTGTCTTCCACCGTGAGCTGAACTTCAGATGCTGAACGTTCAATGCGGATGCGGATGTAGGGCGTCTCTGCGCGCGTCTGTGCCTGCGCCGCGTTCCGGATGAGGTTGAGCACGAGGAGTTCGAGTTCAAGTTCATCGGCCACCACCCAGACATTTTCCGTTTCGGTCACCTCCACCGGAATACGCCCGCCTTCGCCGTTTCGATAAACAAGCACTGCCTTGCGTACAGCTGCCGACAAGGAACACGGCGCGGCAGATGCCGGTCGATGCTTAGCATATTGCCGCACGCGGGAGATGATTTCGGAGATGCGTTCGGACTCCGCTCGAATGGTGCAAAGTCCGGCAGCGCATTCCGGGTGCGCTTTAAGCAGGCCGCCCAAACGGACGGAAAGTGCCGCCGAGAAGTTGATGATGGAGGCAACGGGCTGCTTGAGTTCATGGGCAATCATGCTCGAAAGCTGAGAAACCGCTCCGACACGCTCGACCTCGCCCAATTGTTTTTGCAGTTCGCGGATGGACTGCGCGTTGGCGTCACGTTCAGTAAGCGCGTCCGAAAGCTCCTTTGTTCGCCTTCTGACGAGCACATGCACACGCAGTTCATTGAGGAGGAAGAGCACCATCAGCGCAGCAGCGAAGAGAAGCAGCCCTTTGTACCGCTCAATCACTGCGTGAACTGAAAAATCCCGAAGAAAAGCGTAGGGGCCGAGCCGCAGCGTACGGTAGAGCTCGTTAAGCGCTCGAAAATCTCCGGCCGCCCACCATTCGAAGTCATTTGTGTTCGGCATGGTGAGCAGACCGATGGATACCTGACGGACGTCTTCGGGCGAAGCGGTTCCCATGGATGCCACAACCCAATCCGGATAGAGTGCGCTTGAGCGCCGGCAGGCAAGTTCAGGTGATGTCTGCTCATGAACAACCCGCAGGAGTCCCTTCTCGAGTGCGCCGACTGATTCAAGGCGCTCAAGCATGCACGCCGGAATAACGCCGACATCAGCGCTGCCCTTCATGAGACTGCGGACGATGTCAGGAAAAGGAAACTGAAGAAAGATCGTCTCGCTGAAGAAGTTCTCCGGGTCGTATCCTCGGGCCTGGATCTCGCCAAGCGCGGCAAGCCACCCGTCCACTGAGTAGGGTGTTCCGGCTGCAATGCGAACACCTTCGAGATCCGCAAGCGACTGAAGATCCGTGCGGTCTTCACGAACGACGAACGCGGCTGCCACGCCTCGAGACGGGTCTGCAGCTTCCGAGCGCTTGCGCGTGGCGAGGAGCCTCAGGTCATTCGTTTGGGCAAGCGTAAGGTAGAGCCCGCTCGGAAGGATCAGAAAGTCTGGATGCAGGCGTTTAACGTCGCGTGCAGCGTTGATGGCGGAGATGGTCTCAAAGGCAATGTTCCGTCCGGGGAGCGCTTGACGGATAACGGCTCCTGTCGCAACAAAAAGGTGATCGCGCAGCCCGGGCTCGAGCGTTTCAGCCATGGCAATGACGATGGTCTTCTCTTCAGCCTCGGCATATCCGGGACGAGGAAGATTGGCCAAAAAGAAGGCTGCCGTGAAAACGGAAACGGTAAGGAAACGACTGAGCATCAGGCAATGATAGTGGACTCAAGCAGGTTTCCTCACCTCCGCCGGTACGTGAGGAAAACCTCACCTCACGCGGGAGATGCCTCTCGTTCAGGGCTCTCCATAGACTGCTTGGCAAATGCAGAGCGAAGCGCTTCAGTCAGGATGAAGCAAAAAACGCTCAGCAGTATGGAGAAAGGAGCAACACCATGCAATCAACTCGACGCCATCTCTTCAAACTCGCCGGCGGCGCGGCGCTTCTGTCCGGTCTTTCTGCTGTGCAGGCCGCGGTTCCCCGCAGCAGCATCGAAAAATTCGATGAGCAGTACGATGTCGTTATCGTTGGCTCGGGCTTTGCGGGACTCACCTGTGCGCTTCGGTGCGCCGAGAAGAATTACTCGGTGTTGCTGATTGAGAAAATGACGATCCTCGGCGGCAATTCGCTCATCTGCGGCGGCAACTTTGCCTGTCCGGGCAACCCCAATCAAAAGAAGCTCGGGATCAAGGATTCTCGTGAAATCTTTATCGGCGACTGCACCAGAGACGGCCTTGGAATCAACCATGTCGAACTGCTCGATGTCATCTATGACCGCTGCAACGATGTTGTGGCGCTCCTGCGCAAATACGGCTGCACGGTAGATGATTCCCATCTTGGCATCAGCAGCGGTCATACTGCAGCCCGAATCATTGAGTCAACGACAAGCGACGGTTCCTGCTATGTCCTGCCGATGCTCAAAGCGCTCAAAGGCATGAAGAATGTCACGATCATGAACCGCACGAAAATGGATTCCTTTGTGATCGATGATACCGGCCGAGTGGCGGGCATTGCTGCGCGCACCAAATACAGCTTCAGCTCCAAACTCGCGAGCGACGATGCAGACAATACGTCCGGTGAGCAAAAGTTCTTTGGCGCCAAGCGCGGCGTGATGCTTGCCGCCGGCGGTTTCTCCCGCGATACGTGGTTCCGTCAGATGCAGGATCCGCGTGTGCAGCCGACCATGGATTCAACCAATCAGCCCGGCGCAACTGCAGGGGCGCTCACTGCCGCTTTGGACATTGGTGCCGCACCGATTCAAATTTCTTGGCTGCAGTTCCTCCCGTCATGCAATCCTGATGAGCCCGGGTACGGCATTTCGGCAAACTTCATCGAACACGCCTGCTACCGCTACGGCATCATCGTGAATCCCAAGACGGGCAAGCGTTTCGTTAACGAGCTCGCGGGCCGCCAGCCTAAAACGGAAGCTATGTTCGCCGTCATCGGCAAGGATGAAAACTATCCGGTGGCGATCGGTGACTCAGCGGCGGCTAAGGCCGTGAATCCTGCCTTCCTCACGGCTCCGCTCGAAAAGAAGACCGTAAAGGTATTTAACTCTATCGATGAACTCGCTGATTTTTATAAGATTGACCGAAAAGCGCTGCGTGACACGATTGAGCAGTACAACGCTGCCGTTAAGAGCGGGAAGGATGAAGCCTTCGGCAAACCGATGAATGTGACCAATGGAATTGATGTATCCAAACCGCCTTTCTATGCCGGCCGAGTTTGCCCGAAGATCCATCACACGATGGGCGGCGTTCTGATTTCGCCCAAAGGCGAAGTCATCCACATGCGCACGCATAAGCCCATCCCCGGTCTTTATGCCGGCGGCGAAGTCACGGGCGGGGTTCATGGAGCGAGCCGTCTCGGTACCGTTGGCATCATCGATGCTCTGACGTTCGGCATGGTGGCGGGCGAAACCATTTAAATGGCCGCTCAGCGGAGGCCGAAACTTTAACCTAAAGGAGGAATGCATCCGTACCGCCAACGGTCTGCTCCATAGGAGGCGCATAAAAGAATGGGAGGCAGCGGTTTGTCAGTCACCGCTGTCTCCCATTTGCAGGGTGAAAATAATGCGTCAGACAGGGGCGCAAAGCCTATTGCTTTCCAAACGATCAGTCTTCGGACGCTTCGTCGGGATGCTCTCCCGAACTCTTGCCAAAGCGCCGACGGTACTCCGAAGGCGAGCAGCCGACGTGGCGCTGGAAGAGTTTGGAGAAGTGATAGGTATTTTCGTAGCCGATATGCCAGGCAATTTGGTTGAGACTCTGCGTGGTCGTCGTGAGCGCAAACTTTGCTTCGGTAATGCGCCGTTCAATAACGTAGTTGATGGGCGATACCCCGTATTCGCGTGCAAATTCATGAGCGATATAGCTCACCGACGCGCGAAAGCGTTTGGAGAGCGCCTCAAGGGTGATCTTTTCTCGATAGTTTTCGTTGAGGTAAACAAGCACCTCTCGGATCAAGGCGTTCTTGAGCTGCTTGTCTTTTCCGGGACGAGCAGCAAGTTTGAAGTTTTCACGGAAAAGAACGGTAAGCAGCGTGGCAATCAGATTGCCGAGAATATCAACAAGAGGATTGGCCTGAGTTACAAGCGTGTCAAATTCGCGAAAGAGCGTGCGGATGGTATCTACGCCGAGTGCTGCGTGAACGACCGGAACGGAGTCCGGTTCAAGAATGAGGGACTCTCCTCGAACGTCGTGGAATTTGAAGCCGTAGACGGCGCACGTGAATGTTTTTGCCGGATCAGCGTCACTTGAGGCAAGCATATGGAACTTGCCGTGCTCCAAGGCGATGATGTCGCCGGCATGAGCCACGTATTTGTTGGCATTGACCATCACCTCTACCGTGCCTCGTTCGACCCAGATAAGCTCTGTTTCGTTTTCATGCATGTGGTAGCCCGAAGCCCAATGCGGATCGTCACTGACAACATAGCGCATAACGCGGGGCGTTTTGCCGCTTTCAAAATGCATGACGCCTTGAGTCTGGAAGACATGTTGATACATGGTTCTGATGGCCGATGAAATTGAGATGTGTTTAGCCTACAGGGCAGAGAACGGTAAACCGTGTATACCATTGCTCAGCACTTAATTCAAATCAATAGCCTGCGCATGACGGCTTCTCCAGGCAATAAAGACGGCGAGCAAGATGCCGCATCCGGAGATGATGACGTCAAATTTGAAGATCTCATGGATAGACCATTCGCGAACGATCCAGGCCGTGATGAGCGGCATGGTGAAATTGGAGATGCTCCCCGCACTGTAATAGATGCCCGTGGCCCGGCCTCTGGCCCGAGGAAACTGAGCAGCCATCATGGCGAGGCCAAGCTGAACAACGCCGCCGGCGGCGGCAAAGCCGAAAATGAATGAGAAGCCGAACATTACGGTCGGCGACGGGAAAAAGCAGGCGACGGCGAGCGCTAGCGTTGAGACAGTGGTGCAGCCGAGCAGCATCATCTGCGGAGACAAAAATGTCCGCAGTGCGAGCGATGAGCAGAACACCCCGGCAAGTGATCCGGTGGTGTATATCGAGAGCAGTTTGAGCGCCTCGGAATAAGGCATCCCGGCAACGGATTCCCCGTACTGCGCGAGCCACTGACTCACAATGTAAAAAGTGGCCATCGCGGTGTACCCAAAGAGGGTGTAGCTGATGAGTTCGGGCATCGCGATGCGGCTGCTGCGCTTCAGTTTGAGCTTGGCTTCGGGGTCATTGAGCTGCGCGAGCTCAGCGGCAAGAGGTTCGCCAAGGCGCGTGGGCTGATCGGGAACCTTAATGGGCATCCAGAAGAGCACGCAGAAGTTGAGTGCAAGGATGGCGGCTGCAGTGAGAAGACTCCAGCCAAACCACAATTCATGAGCGACTAAAAAACTCAGAATGAGCGGGAGCGAAAACTGCCCCGCTGCGACAAACGCTTTGACCAGAATGACTGCCGGTCCCGGTGCCTTCGGGAAGAGTTCCATCAGACGAGGATAGGTGCCGGCATCGAGCAGACTGTTGGCTGCGCCGGCCAAGAGTCCGAAGAAATAAGCCGTTCCGACATCATGCGTAAAAAGCAGGCCGATGAAGAAAGCGAGATAAGTCACAGTGCCGAGCAGCACGAAGGGACGCCGGCCGTATTTGTCTGAAAGCGAACCCGCCAAAACCAGGAGCGCAAGACGGCCCAGACCCAGCGAGGAAATCACGACGGATACGCCTGCCGCATCGGTCTGCCACTGCACTTCGAATTCGTGAACGTTTAGGCTCATCACGAGAACGCCGATGCCGTGTACCAAGTAGTTGAGGTACAGACAGAAAGCGCCGAAGTATTTTTTCGCAGACATTAAGACGATCTCCTCTCTGGGCCTGCGAATGCTGCCGGCTTGGGTGCCGTTTTCGCTTCCCGCCCGAGGGGGAGGTACGGTCTGAATAGTTTGGTTTGAGCAAAGGCCGGAAACACCGCCTTTAGCCGTGTTCCTGCGCTTTGTCTCTATCCAAAGTTGATCCGGTATGTCGTTCGTAAGCCGGAGGAAATTGTCGACTGCAGAGCAGGTGTGCCTCTACCTCGAGCTGTGCATGCCGGCACAACAAAACTGCACGATGCATAACGGGGGGAACGGATGCTCGGCGGCGATTAAATCACGACGAGACTGCGCATTTTATTGAAAAATAGGTAAGTATACAAATAGAGCTGAAAGGATCCTGATTGCCCTCCCTCGGGAGGTAATCTCAAAAGTGAAAGGGGGTATGCTGCAGAATAGTTCAACAATGCGGCGTAGTCCGGAGTGCGGTCGGTGCAAAGGAGTGCTCTCCTTTTGCCGAAAGGAGAGACCTTAGACCGTGCTAGTTAGGATGACCTAGCGTGGTCAAAAGAGAGCTTCGCGTCGGCATTTGAAAAATCAGCATGACTCGCCATGCCGCAAGCTTCCGACATAAAGAAACCCGCATCCCATTTCGAGAGGCGGGTTTAGGCTCGGGCGGCAGGCTTCGAGGCTGCCGCCGGCGAAGGCGCGGCGGAATCAACGCCAGGCAGAATCCAAAATCGATACGGTGTCTTCAAAAGTGAGTGCAACGGCATCCTGCTCAAAGAGCGCCGCTCCGACGCTTCGGGCCTTGGCGGCAAGCTTCGGAATGTCGTCGCGCGTAATGCCGTAGTCACTCATCTTCAGGTCGGCTACGCCGCAGGCGATCTGAAGGTCATGGAGTGCGCGCAGGAAATCATCCGGATGAACGGCATCCTTGACGCCAAGTGCATGAGCGAGCTCGATAAAGCGCATCGAGTTGGCGCCGGTCTTGATCATGTGACTGAAATAGGCGATCGACAGCATAATGAGGCCGGCGCCGTGCTGCATTTCGGGGCATTCGCCTGAAAGGGCATGCTCGAGAGCGTGCTGGCTGGTCAGCCGGCAGCAGGCCATGACATAGCCGCCGAGGGTATTGGCGATGGAAACATGCTCGCGGGCTTCGAGGTCATGGCCGTCCTTCACCGCACGGGCAAGACCCGATGCGATGTGGCGCACGGCCTCGAGCGCAAACATATCGGACATGTAGTTGGGACGCTTCGTGAGGTAGCCTTCAACGGCATGGAAGAGCGCATCAAATCCCTGATAAGCCGTGAGCTTGGGCGGCACTGAGAGCGTGAGCTCGGGATCTACTACGGCAAGCACGGGGTAAAGGCCGGGATGACCGCCGAAGCCGATTTTTTCTTTGGTTTCGGGGTTGGAAATAACGCCGCCGCCGTCGACTTCGCTGCCGGTGCCGGCAGTGGTGGAAATGGCCACGATGGGGAGCGGAGCGATTTCAATAGGCTTGCGCCCGCCGGTCCCCTGAGGCACATAGTCCCAGAAGTCGCCGGGGTTGGTCGCCATCATGGCCACGGCTTTGCCGCAGTCCATGACGGAACCGCCGCCGAGCGCGACAACAAAGTCGCACTCGGCTTCACGGGCGGCAAGCGCGGCTTTCATGACGTTGTCGACAACGGGATTGGACTCCGCCATCGGGCAGTACACATATTCAGCGCCTGCGCGCTCGAGCGCTTTCATGGTGCGCTCGAGGGCACCGGTGCGTTCAGCGGATTTCCCGCGAGACGTGAGCAGAAGCGCCTTCTTGCCGGGAAGCTTTTCGTCACCCAAGGCGTCAAGCCGGCCGGAGCCGAAAATAAGACGAGTGGGCGTCTGGAATGTGAACTTCATATGAAAGGCCTCCAATGGAATCGATTCTGAGTGTTGGGCAATCTTTCCCGCGGGGCGGCAGCTGTTCGAGGGAGCCGCTCAGGCGAATATACAAATAATAGTGAAGCCGCCGTCGATCGGCGTCACGCAAAACGGCGGGTTGTCAGTTTGGACGTCTGAATCAAGCGGTGGCTGCGGCAGCTGTCGGCAACGGCTGTGCATATCACTTTAGACATAAGCCAGCAGAACGAATGGGAGGGGGACAGAGGTAGGTAAAGGATTGTATGTAAGGGTAACCCATACACCTAATGCGATTATATACAAGCATTATTGATCCTATATGCGTCCGGACTAGACGTATCTATTTTTAGGCAATATCTCGAACGTTTACTGTGACAGGCGTTTCCGAGGGGGTATGCAGTTGAAAATTCGGGTTTGCCCTTGTAATATTCGCGTCACAAATGCGAATGATTCGCATAAGTATATCTATTTAGCTGCAACCTCCCTCGAAATTGTTTATGAAGTAAACAATAGTGACTCGGGAGAGGGGGCTTAACGATTCAATCCCATGAAAATCTCTCAGTCCCTTCGCAAGTTTGCCCCAGATGAAAGCGGCGTTACCGCAATCGAATACGGCATTCTCGCTGCAGCGATGGCTGCGGCCGTCGGCTACATCTTCTCGTCGGACGGCGCATTCATCTCCGCGCTGCGCGACAAGTTCCAGCAGATTGCAGACGATATCTCCGGTGCCGGCAAGAACGTCAGCATTAAGTAATTCATCGGCAGGCTGCACTGCAAAATGAACGCGTTGGGCGTATGGGGGCAGTTCTTCAGCATGGCCATTCTGGGGTTGGTTCTCTGGGCGGCTGTGTCGGATCTGCTTTTCCGACGCATACCGAATGCGGCAGTCGTCTCTATCGCTCTTGTCGAAGCAGCGGCGCTCGCTGCGGCTTCGCTCGGGGGAAATGGAACTGCGGCGCTCGGTCTTTTGCAAAGCGGGTCAGTTTGGGCTGTGGGCGTGCTCATTGCGGGATTTCTTCTTTATCTCACCGGAAGGATGGGGGCGGGCGACGTAAAGCTTGCTGCCGTCCTTTCTTTTTGGGCGGGGTCTGACGCACTCCTCTTTTTGATTCTTCTCTCGCTCGTCGGCGGACTCATGGTTTTGGGTCTTCCGCTCCTGCGAATGATTGAAACAAAGGCAGGGTTGTGGGCGGAGCGTTTGGCGGGGGCTTTGGGCCGGCCGCTTGAATGCACGCCGATCGGACTCCTCGGCGGTGAGGCTCAGAAGGGGCTTCCCTATGGGCTCGCCATAGCGGCAGGTTTTGCTGCAGTGCAGTTCGGCGTTTTCTCACACATTTTCTAAGTCTTCTTCGAGATGGTTTGAAACCTTCCGGCAGCTCCGGCTGCGGGAAGGCAGGGGCCTTGTGCGCTCAAAAAACGGACCAGACCGTCGGGATTCCACGCGACATCAGGAATGAGATCGTGAAAATCAAAACTTCTTCTCTACTGCTTCTCGGTTTTGCCGTCGTCCTTGCGGGCTGTGCGGCTTTCGTCGCACGCGGGCTTCTCGCTCCCCATGCGGCAGAACGTCCGGCCGCTGCGGCGCAGGCCAGGGCGGCTGAGGCGCAGGTGCCGCCCGTGTGGGCAGCAGCTGCAGCCAAACCGGTAGAGCCCGGCGAATTTCTCTCGGGGACGGCGATCAAATGGGTGGAGATGAAGGCTGACGAAGCCCCTGCATCAGCGATCTCGGCCAAGCGCCCGGGTGACCGGACGGCCGCTGCGCTCCTGATGGGCGCAACCGTTCGGCGTTCAGTTCCGCAGGGCGAACTCATCACGCAGGACGATGTGCTTTACCCCGGCAATCCTGGGTTCCTGGCGGCTGTGCTCTCGCCAGGCAAGCGTGCAGTGTCCATTCCGACCTCTGCGGTGTCGAGCAACTCCGGTCTGGTGAGTGCCGGCGACTGGGTGGATGTGATCTTGACACTGAAGCGTGAAACTGCTGAAGCCATGGCAGATCAGCAGGACAAAACGAGCGGCATGACAAAGCTCGCTGCTCAAACCATCCTCACCAACGTCCGCGTGCTCGCGCTGAATAACTCAACCGAAAGCATTGCGCCGCAGCCGGAGACGGCTGCGCAGAAGACGGATGCCAAAAAGACGGCTTCGACGACGGCCCGCCGTGTTGATTACCGCACGATCACGCTTGAAGTGACGCCCATGGAAGCACAGGCGCTCGCTGTGGCTAAGGAAGCCGGCGATCTTCAGGTGTCTATTCGCGGTCTGCGTGAACCCGAGAGCAAAGATGCGGCAGGCTCTGGCGCAGTGAATGAGAAGACCACAGCCGTCACGCATCTGCAGGATGCCACGGGCATTCTCGGCACGCAGCGGCCGGCCGCCAAGACTGTCATTACGTATCAGGGTGCGGCTGTTGCGCCCGTCACCTTCTAACCGATTGAAGAGAACCATCGTGCAGATTCCACACCTTGAAGATTCAGTCAGCCGTTCTTCCCGTCTGACCCAAAACCGGAAGCCGTCGCGCACCGTATTTGCGGCAGCCTGTCTGGGCGCACTGCTCGGTCTGGCTGTTTCCCCAGCATCAGCAGCGCTGAAGGCCGAGGTTCCGGCAGACGTCAAAGTGCTCGAAGGGACTTCCAGCCTGAAAAACCTCAAGCTCACCAAGCCGACGAGCAGTCTTCGCGTCTTTTTGAAGGAGGGCGCTCTGCTGCAGCTCCCGAGCGCAGCGGCAAAGGTGCTTGTCGCAACGCCGGGCATTGCCTCCTATCAGATGCCTTCGCCCGATCAGGTCTTTTTCTTCGGCACCGCTGCCGGCTCAACGACCTTTTATGCGCTCGACGAAGCCGGCGCGGTGATTGCAGCTGTCCAAGTGACGGTTGAACACAATCTCGAAAAACTGAAGGCCGACATCAAGCGGGCCGTTCCGAGTGCGAGCATTGAACTCGTGCCGGCGCTCAACAACCGCATGATCGTGCGCGGCAAAGTGAAGACGGCGCTCGACAGCCGGCGCGTCACCCAGCTCGTTGAATCCTATTTGGTCTCTTCGGCCGCCGCAGGCGGTCCGGGGCAGGGCGGCGAGCAAGGCAGTCAGGACGGAGGCGGCCAGGGCGGCTCCGCCGGCGGTCAGTCGAGTCCGGTCATCAATCAGCTCAAAGTTGAAGTTTCTCAGCAGGTGAATATTCAGGTGCGGGTTGTTGAAGTATCCCGTTCACTCACGCATTCGCTCGGCTTTAACTGGGGTGCGGTGCTCAATACCGGCCGCGGCCCGCTTTTCCTTGGCAACGGCACATCGCAGGGACTCTTCTCCTCGCATGCCTCCAACAATTCACACTTTAATCCGGACGGCTCTTTTGAGGACGGCAATGCCAACATTCCGGGGCTGATGCCGGATTCGAACACGGCGGGCGCGGCGCTCGGCGGCATCTTCAATATGGGCCGCATGTCCTTGGGCGTGCTCATCAATGCCATGAGCGAATCCGGTTTTGCTTCGCTCCTTGCCGAACCCAACCTGACGGCGATGTCAGGTCAGCCCGCCGCCTTTGCGAGCGGCGGCGAAGTACCGATCGTGATTATTACGGGCAACTCCATCACCATCGACTACAAGTCCTGGGGCGTGATTCTGCGCATGACGCCGACAGTGCTTTCGCCTAACCGCATTGCAATCCATGTGGCGCCTGAAGTGAGCGAACTTACGAGCGAAGGCCAGGTGATTCTTTCGGAAGGCTCCGTGATTCCGGCCGTGCGCGTGCGCCGAGCAGAAACCACTGTTGAGCTCGCGAGCGGCCAGAGCTTTGCCTTGGCCGGCATGCTTCGCAGCGAATCATCGCAGACCGTGAACGGTGTGCCGGGATTGCGCAATCTTCCCTTCGTCGGCCGTCTTTTTGAATACGAACAGACGCAGGTCGAAGACAGCGAACTCGTGATTCTGCTCACTGCCAATATCGTCGACCCGGTTTCTTCGGGCGATCTGCGCGTGCCGGGACGCGGCATCAATGCCGTTGACGCTTATGCGCCGCGTCAGGCTTCAATCGGCTACCTCTTCTAATTGAAACGGATGCGGATGAAAGATATGACACACAACAACAATCAGCGCCGCTTCAGTCTGAAGACTCAGGCGCGCAAAGGCTCGGCAGCGCTCCTGAGCATTGCCTTGATCGCAGCGCTTACGGGCTGTGAAAGCTTGAGCTACATGGGCAATGCGGTTCAGACGGCTGGGGGCTACGCCTTTGACAAAGCCGAAGCAGGGTACCGTGCGGTTGAAGGGCTTGAGACCAAGACCGTTGGCCGTGTGCGGTCCTCGAATTTTGCTCAGACGAGAGACGAGGCGCTCTCCATGAAGGTTCAGGCGAAGTCGCTCTACCTTCGTGCTTCGGCAAACGGTTCGGGGCTGACCGATGAGTCGATCGAGTCTGCCAACAAGTTCCTCCTGTCGCAGGGACCGATTCGCCGTCAGGTGCTCACCGTCGTACCGCTCTCCGAGCGAGGCGAAAAGCTGGCTCGCCGATTGGCCGAGGCGCTCGAAGAAGCGGGCGCTCAGGAACCCAAGCTTGCTGTCTATGTAAATGAAAAAACCGGCAAGCGCGACTTTCCGGACCGCCGCGTGAGCTGGGACTTGGAGCTCATCAGCGAAGCCTACGTTGTGCATGCGCCGGAGTGCGAGGTGGCCGATCCGACTCGCTGGACGATTGAGCCTTACGAGGCCGTCGGCACGTTGGGCTGCGCCAACAACGCCAACATCGCCATGATGGTGAGCGATCCGAAGGATCTCCTCCGTCCGCGTGCGCTTGAAGGCGCTGACGGCACGGCCAGCAATCTGGCGGTACAGAAATATCAGACGGGTGATCAGGAAGACCTGATCGACATCGACTTCAGCCAGGAGGATTGATCGTGGATAAGGAAAACGAAAACAATGCCTCCGTCGAGGGCATCACTACAGCGGTGTTTTGCCGCGAAGGCGATCTGAAGCAGTTCACCGACGTGTTCGCTCGGCTCGGGCGCAGCTGCACAGCCGCTCAGAAGGGCGGCATCGACGAAGCTCAGGCCTGGCTCACGCAGCATGACGCCCCGGGGCTCTTGATTGTTGATATTTCTGCTTCGCCTTTCCCAGTGCCGGCCTTAGCGGATTTGGCCGCCTTGGCGGGCCCGGGCTGCCGTATTGCGGCAGTGGGCGCAGAAGAAAATGTTGAACTATACCGTTCGCTCCTCTCTGCCGGCGCATTTGACTATCTGGTTTCGCCGGTGGCAGATGCTTTGGTGGTGGAGCTCCTCAACCGTGCCGACAGCGATCGCTGGCTCGGCATGCCGGATGCTTCAAGCGTGCGGGTCGGACAGACCATTGCGGTGACGGGGGCTGCTGGCGGAGCGGGTACGAGTACCGTAGCGGCGCTTTTGGGGCGCTGGATTGCGGAGGCTGCCAAATATCCGACGCTCCTCGTTGATTTCGACCGCCGCAAAGGTGACCTCGCGCTGCTCCTCGGTCTCAAGGCCGACAACGGCTTGGCCGGCATTCTTTCGGCCGCTGAAATCGACTATCGCCTCATTGCCCGCACGGTGCTCGCCGACGGTGAAAAGAAGCGCCTGTCGCTCCTCGCTCAGCGTCCCGGTCCGGAAACGCCGGTCGATCCGCAGCTCCTCCTTCAGCTGGGCGGCGCGCTTTGCGAACTCTTTTCTGTTTCGATTTGGGATATCCCGTCGCATCGTCCTGCGGGGAGCGCAGAGATTCTGAAGAACGCCGATATCTGCGTGATTCTTGTCGACTACACGGTTTCGAACGCCCGCGCGGCAAAGATTCTGCTCGCTGAACTCGGTGCGCCGCAGCCCGGTCAGCGCCGCTTCTTGGTGGCCAATCACTGCCGAGCCGGTGCAGGCAAGCGCAGCAAGCCCGTGCTGACGCGTGAAGAGTTTGAAAACTTCCTCGGCGTCAAGGTGGACTTTGAACTCCCCAATGCCGGGACGGTGCTTGACGCAAGTCTCCTGCAGGGAGCGCTCACTTCCCAAGCGGCTCCGGCCTTTGCCCGCGGTATTGAGGCGCTTGCCTGCGGACTGCTCGGGCGCGCAGGCGCGCACTCGAGGGCTCCGGGTTTTGCAGAACGGTATTTCCCGACCGTCATGAAGCTGCTCAAGCTTTTGAAGCTCACCGGAAGCAAGGATTCCGCCAAGGCTGCGGCTTGATGAGCGGCTGCCGTCCTCAAGAAAAGAGACCGTTTGGAGAATAGTGAAGATGCTCGTTGGTACTCGTCGACCCATTCCGGCCGCTGCCCCTGCGCCGCGCCCAGCTCAAGAAGTTCGGCAGGATGCGGCTCTCCTCGGCGCGGCGCTGCCTGGCGCCGAGACGCCGCCCGCAGCGGTGCCGAATCGGCCGTCGTTTGCGGCCGCCTCAAACGCTGGGAGCGCTGCCGTGCGCCGTCCCGGCATGCGTTCCATGCCGCAGAGCGCTGCTGCGGCGCCTCAGGCTCAGGCACAGGCTTCGGCGGAACTTGCCCGCGTGCGCCGCACGATTCACGATCAGGTGTTTGCGCAGATTGACCCGATGAAAGCGGCGACGACCAGCCGGGAAAATCTCGCTGAACAAGTCGCTCAGCTCATTCGTGAGATCTGCGACCAGAACCGCTTTCAGCTCACGGCCGCTGAAGAACAGGCCATCAGCGCGCAGATGCTCGACGAAATGCTCGGCATCGGGCCGATCGAGCCGCTCCTTGCTGATGAAACCGTTACGGATATTCTCGTTAACGGCGCCGATAAGGTGTTTGTCGAGCGCTTCGGCAAACTTGAACTGACGCCCATTACTTTTATTGATGAAGAGCACGTCTTCAATATTGCGCAGCGCATTGCCGCGCGCGTCGGCCGCCGCATTGATGAAGCCAATCCGATGGTCGATGCTCGTCTGGCTGACGGCAGCCGCGTCAATGTGGTTACGAAGCCGCTGGCGCTTGACGGCACATCCATTTCAATCCGCAAATTCAGCAAGCATAAGCGCAATCTGGAGGAGCTCTCCGAGGGCGGCGCACTCACCAAGGAAATGGTGGAGCTCCTTTCCCGCGCAGTGATGGCGCGCCTCAATATCGTCGTTTCGGGCGGCACGGGCGCGGGCAAAACAACGCTCCTTAATGCCTTGTCCTTCAAGATCGGGCAGAAGGAACGCGTAGTGACGATTGAGGATGCGGCTGAACTGCAGCTCAATCAGGAAGACATCGTGCGTCTGGAAACCCGTCCCGAAAGCATTGAAGGCGGCGGACAGATCACCCAGCGCGATCTTGTTAAGAACGCACTTCGTATGCGTCCGGACCGCATCATCCTGGGCGAAGTTCGCGGCGGCGAATGCTTTGACATGCTCCAGGCCATGAACACCGGTCACGACGGTTCGCTTTGCACGGTGCACGCCAACAATGCGCGCGACGCCCTGATCCGTCTGGAGAACATGGTGCTGATGGCCAATCTGCAGCTTCCGCTTAATGCCATCCGCCGTCAGATCGGCGGCGCGGTGAATATGGTCGTGCAGATTGAACGCATGCGCGACGGCAAGCGCCGCGTGGTGTCGATCGTTGAAGTCTGCGGCATGGAAGAGGACGTCATCCAGACGCAGGAACTCTACAACTACCGCATCAAATCCATCTCTGCCGACGGCCGGATCGTAGGCGAATTCGTCAATACGGGACTGCGTCCGAAGTTCTATCAGGACCGCGCACATCTCTTCGGCGGCAATTGAGAGGACAAAGCTCATGCTTAATCTTTTCACGATTTTGGTGTTCCTCTTCGTACTTCTGGGCGTGCTGGGGCTTCGTGCCTTTACGAACCGCGCTCGCCGCGAAGAAATGGTTCGCGAAAGACTCACCGAGCTTTTGACGCAGGTGGAGGAGGAAGCCAAAAGCGTTGCGCCGGTTGAGTATCCCGATGAATCCGTGCTGATGGGGCTTGACGACTATCACGGGCATTTCCCGAAGCTCCATGCCCGCATTGTGCGCATTCAGAAGGGACTGGAACAGTTGGGCTGGGCCAAGAACCTGCGTCTTCGCGTATTGGTGCTTGGCGCTCTTTCCTTCACGGCTGCTGCACTGGTGGGCCGCATGACCGACTATCCGTTCCTGATCGCATTTTTCGGCGGCGCAGCGCTTTTCGCCTCTGCGGCGGCGCTCCTATATCTGCGCGCCATGGGTGAATGGACCGAAGACCTCGGCAAATCGCTTCCGGAAGCGATTGACTCCATCGCGCGAATTTGCCGCGCCGGCGTGCCGGCTCAGACCGCCTTCGGACTTGCTGCACAGAACCTGCGCGGCGCGCTCTCGGAAGAACTTCGCACCATCGACCGGTGGCTGCGTCTGGGCGTCCCCTTGAAGCAGGTGCTGCAGGAATCAGCGCACCGTGTGCCGCTGCCCGAATACCGGTTCTTTGCCGTCATTGTGATCATCAGTCAGGAGTCGGGCGGCCGTCTGGCCGACACGCTCGAGCGCTTGGCAGCCACCCTTCGCGAGCGCGCGGAGCTCGCCCTCAAGGTACAGGCCAAAACATCCGAGGCTCGCGCTTCGATCAAGATCGTCGCCTGCCTCGTGCCTGGCGTGCTCATTTATCAGTACATCCAGGCGCCGCAGGACTTTCAATTCCTCGTTACCGATCCGACCGGCCTCAAAGTGCTCGGCTACGCCGCCGCGAGCGTTGCTGCCGGGCTTTTTGTGACCTGGCTGATGGTTCGCCGCATTCAGTGAGGCTCGAGTCATGACTACATGGATTATCGTTTTTGCGCTCGCGCTGCTGTCTATCGTCGTCTTTGGGTTTGCGCTGCGCTCCCAGCAGGATGCTGAGGCACTTGAAGATCGTCTGGCAGGCACCATTGATGAAGAAGCGGCTTCGCATCCGCATCAGGCGGGCGGCATCGAGCCGCTCCCGGAATGGATTCAGCCGGCTGCTCGCTTTGGGCTCAAGCTCGCCGGGAATGACAAGAGCCGTGAGACAACGGCGCTCCTCCTCGCCCAAGCCGGTTTTGCGCGCCCGGGTTCGCTCGGCGTCTTTTTGCTCCTCAAAACGCTGCTTGGAATCGGCATTGCGGCCGCGCTCTTTTTCGGCACACAGGAGCGAAGCATCGGCACCATCGCGCTCATGGGGGCGGGCTACTTTGCGGGCGGTATTCTGCCTGAATGGGTTTTGAAGTCGATGGCCGCACGGCGCTATACGGCGCTTGAGCGCAGCATGCCCGACGCCCTTGACCTCATGGTGATCTGCGCCGAGGCCGGCCTTCCCTTTACGCGCATTGTGAAGGTGGTGTCGAGAGAACTGGAACTTTCCGCACCGGTACTGGCTCATGAACTCGCACTCACCAATGCCGAACTTGAAATCATGCCCGAGCGCTCAGCGGCGCTGCGCAATCTCGCCGAGCGTACGCGCGTGCCGTCTATTGAAGGCATGGTTTCGACGCTTATTCAAGCCGAACAGTTCGGTACACCTCTGGCGCAGGCGCTCCACAACATTGCCGCCGAATCTCGGTCGACCTTGATTTTGACGCTCGAAGAACGCGCCGGGAAGCTCCCCGCCCGTCTCTCTTTGCCGCTGATGACATTGATTCTGCCGCCCGTCGTAGCGATCGTGGCTGCGCCCGCACTGATGCGCGTCATCCGCAGTCTCCTCTCCTGATTTTTTTGAGTCGACCATGACTACTTCTGCTCACAGTTCCCGCCGACGCCCGCAAGCGGCCATGAAGACCGCTGCGCTCGCTGCCCTTTCGGCAGCTGCGCTGATGCTTTCGGGGTGTGCGTCCCTTGCCGGAGCAGGGTCGGACAGTCCGATGCCTGAACGCACTATCAAGGAGCGCACGCCTTCAGAGGTCGTAACAGCTCCCAAGAAGGATCGTGACTCGGCGCTCCGCCTTGCGCGCATGCTCGTGGCTCAGGGACGCTACGAAGGGGCGCTCGGCGTTTATGCTGAGCTCGACCGCCGAGGCGGCATGGATGCCAAGACGCTCCTTGAATATGCAGGGATCGCGTCGCTCATTGAACCGCCGCGAGCTACCTTGACTTTGTTTACCAGAACCAAAGCCCTTGCAGAAGCTGAAAAAGTGACATTTTCTCCTGCTGAAGAAGCGGGGCTTCTCACCGGTTTAGGCCGTGCTTATATGGCTTCTGCCCGCATGAGCGACGCGCGAAGCGCGCTCGCGCGGGCCGTTGAGCTCGACGACAAGAACGTTTCTGCGCTTAACGCTTACGGCATCGTTCTCGATGCTGCGGGCGAGCACGAGGAAGCCGTCAAGTTCTTTGACAAGGCGCTTGCCCAGTCGCCGACGAATGTGCAGGTGCTTAACAACCTCGCGCTCGCCAAACTCGGCATGAACGATGCCAAGGGGGCCCTGAAGGTGCTCGGCGACGCAGAGAACTTCAGCTCGTCGGACGCTTCCGGCGTACTGACCCCCAAAATGAATCTCGCCTTTGTCCAGTTCATGACGGGGGCGGCTGATCGATCGCGCGAAACGCTTCAGAGTTTCATGACGAATGAACAGGCCGAGGACGCTCTCAAAAAGTTTGCCGCCATGAAAAGCCGCATTGATGCCGGCGAATCTACGCTCGCCGATGAGTGCCTGCGGGCGGCCGAGAAGATGATCGAAATTCGCCCGAAATCTTCGGATGATTCGGACTACGGCTATGAAGTGCCGCTTGTCGTTGAGCCCGTGAAGACGATCGAAACAAAGGACGCTGCCGGTCTTTCTTCCCATGCCCAGACGTTCCCGAAGGGCAGCCCCGAAGCAGCAGCTGCGCTTGAGGCGCTGAAAAAGGGCGGCGCTGGTCAAAACGGGAGTCAGCCCTAAATGACAGTTGGGATCTTCCGTTCGCGAATCTTTACCGCCGGGCGCGCTTTTCTGCGCGACGGGCGCGGCGTCTCCGCGGTTGAGACGGCTTTTGCTTTCCCGGTGATTCTGGCGGCGTTCTTCATCATTGTGGAATTTGCCAATATGGCGCTCACGATTCAGGTCGGTGAAAGCGCAGTCTCGAGCGCACTTCTGCGCTTTCGCGATGCCGGTGAGCTGGGAGCGTCCGCCGAAAATGACATTCGTCAGGGGATTGCGGCTTATTCATTTGGCTACCTCAAGCCCTCAAATGTCTCACGCTTAACCGTTGAGGCCTATGAGTCGCTCGACGCCCTCGGCAACCCGGGCGGAACGAACGGCGAGGGCGAGGACGATGAGGAAGGCACCGCAGAAGCGGACAGCAGCTATCCCGCCTGGAAGGTTGTCGTCGTGATCTCCAAAGATTTCATTACGCCGCTTCCGCGCCTCATTCTGACGAACCGCAAAGATTTCACTTATCGCTACGAACGCATCATCGCCTACTACCCCCGCATTGAAGAGAGTGAAGGGGCGTGAAATGAATAAGAGTTCCTATTTCAAGATGATTGCTTCGGCCGCCGCCGGACTGCGTCGTGAATCCGGGTCGATTGCTGTGGAAACAGCGCTTGGCATCACGTTTTTGGTGAGCACTGCCGTGATTCTTTCGGATATGCACCAGATCGGCATTGAGCGGGAACGCCTTGAAGCGGGCGCGGGCAGCATTGCTGTGAATGCTGCGCAGCAGCCTAAGCTCACGCAGTACGGGCTCGATGCACTCGTTGACGCATCGCTCGAGACCGAAACCCGTGACACCGAAGTCATCATCATGAATGTGCTGCAGTCCGGCGCCGTGCAGTGGATGATTCGGCGCGGCGACGGGGCGATGCTCTGTGAACTCAATGTCGAGGGGAAGTACTTCACGGGGGAACTCCCGGTGGATCCGCCGGAAAATTCCGGCGAAGGCAATGACGAGAGCGATGTGGACGGCAGCACGATGTCGATGATTGTGGTGGATGTCTGCCGCCGTACGGCAGGCTTTGAATTGGGCAAGCACCTGCGTCTTCCCCGAGTGATTCAGGTGGAGAACATCTACCGCTCCAACAACCGCGAAATCAAGCTCGACGAAGCGCTTGAAGAAGAAAATCTGATGCCGTCGGACGATGACGGCGAAGGGAGCAACGCATGATTTCTCTTCTTTGCAAACGTGCCCAGTCGCTTTTGGCCCGCGTTCTCCGTGAAGAATCCGGTTCGGCTGCGGTCAATGTGGTCTTTTTCCTGATCGGCGGTATTGCGCTCACGGCCTTTGTGGTGGACGCTACGCGCGTGAGTGCTGACGGGGCTCGCCTCAAGCAGGCGACTGATGCGGCTGCACAGGCTGTGGCGATGGAAGCGGCGAAGGACTCCGAGACGGATGTGCTCGGGATGGCTCAGCGCTATGTTGCCGTCAATCTGGGTTTGGATAAAGAGTAGCTCTCGCGTGACTTGAGCGTTGCGGTGGAGCCGGTGACCTGGAACGACTATGAGGGCTATCGAGTCTCGGCAAGTTTTCGGGCGCTGCCGTCACTTTTAGGCGGCCCGGGGAAGACCGTTGAGGTGGCCAGTGCTGCGGTGGCGATTTACAACCCGCTCGAAATTGCTTTTGTTGCGCCTTCCACGATCAACGAGACGCAGCGGGACATGCAGGCGATCCGCGACATCGGGGAGGCCTTTTATGACGAAGTCATTGACGGACGGCCTGACCGGTGGATGGCCTTAGTGCCTTATTCAGACGGCGTCAATGTTTGGGACGATGCCAAGGGTGTTTCGCGTATTCGCAGCTGGGCGATGCCGGATCGTATTGAGCCGCAGTGGTTCCGCTATATCAAGCAGGGGGCGGGCGTCTCCAATATGGCCTCTCCCGATATGCCCGATGTCCGCAAGAAGATTCTTCATGTTCGTCGGGGAATGCGCGGCGGCGAGCTCTTCGATTGGACCGAACCGCCGGCAGGATCTTTTGAAATCAGCGCTGAAACCTGTTACGGCGGCAACTGCATTATGTCGAACTATCCCGGCGGGTGGCCCTATATCACTTGGCGGGGACCGGTGATTCCTTCTGCGGGCAGCGGATTAACGGGCCCGACAGATCAGCGCTGGATTGCGGCTGACGGGACAGTGCCGCTCACTGCACTCCTGCCGCTCACGGATGAGCGTGAAAAATTTACGGCGCGTCTGCAAAAAATGATTGGCGATCATGAAGAAATCAATCACGCCATCAACATGAATATTGCAATGGGATGGGGGGCAATGGCGCTTTCGCCGGGGTTCCGCGGTATTGACGGCTGGGGAGATCTCGACCATCCGCGCGACTTCAGCGAAGACGGCAAGTCCACCGTCAAGGCGATCGTCATGCTGGCCAATATAAATGGTCCGCTGATTGACATCGACATGGATGCCAACAACTTTTATCTCGATCTTGAGAGCTTGGGCGGCTATGCCGATACCGGAGACCGAGATTTTGTCCGGCAGCGAATTGAAGATTTGTGCGACAGCTTCAAGTCGCATCAGGACTTCTATTTCTACATGCTCATCATTCCGCCCTCAACAAATGAATCTGGGCTACGCCGCTACAACGAGCTTAAGCCCACGCTTCTGGCCTGCGGACGCAATTCCGGCGATGTGTCTGAAGTTCAGACGCCGAGCTTCGCAGAAGGCAAAGAGACGGTGATCGACGGATTGAAGCGTATTGCATCGGATCTTGAAAGTAAGAGCAGCTTTGCGCGGCTCATTGAATAAGTTTGAAACCCAACCCAAAAGGGAAGAAGCACAAAATGACTACAGCGAATCTCTCCTACGGAAGCCTTGAGCTTGCGCTTGAGCCGCGAATGATGTTTGACGCGGCGGCTGCAGCAACGGCGGCAGAAGTGGCGGCGGATGCTCAGGCGGATGCCAATCCGCCAGTTTCAGCGGAAGCGTCTGCTGGTGACATCACCGTGGATAAAAACGGCAATCCGGGTGCTCAGGTCGATCTCTTCGGCAATGTCCAGGTTGAACCGCTTGCGGACGCTAAGACCTACGACTCGCTGACGCTTCAGGTTTCTGAAAGCGGCAAAGGGCTGGCCCTTATTGTTGATGGAAAGGAAGTTCTCCTCACGCAGGGCAACAAGGTTCAGATCGGTGACCCAGACGCTGACCGCTATGCAACGGTGACGGTCGGAGGGGACGGCACAGCAACGGTGGTCATCAAAATCGGTTCTACTCAGAATGCTGACCAGCTCAAAACACTCATTGATGGGCTTGCACTGAAGGTTGCAGACGGTACTGCGCAAACCTCAGCGGATGTGGCCGTCAAGATCGATGCGCTTTCTTATATGAATGATGGAGGCACGGTTGATCTCGATATTGATCGAACCGTGAAAATCGAGAGCAGCTACAACTTTGCGCCGGAAGTGAATGTTGGCGGAACAGAATTGTCCGGCCTTACAAATGCGCCCGGGATTGAGGAAGCCACAAAGATCTTTTTGTCAGACAACGGGAATTTTGCCTTTGTAGGCGACAAAGACGGCGATATTGCTGTCTTTAAAGTGACGGAAGGGAAGCTTTCTTATCTGCAGACTTTTGATCATTCAAGTGTTGACGGGCTTGGAAGTATTACGGATATTGCATCTAGCGCAGATGGCCGTGTCCTTTATGCTTTGAGCGGGAATAATGTATTTCGTTTTCAGGTTGCAGAGAGCGGGGATTTAACATCTGAGGGTCAAACGGGAGTATCAGGAACCGGCACTTCAATTGCAGTGAGTGCTGATGGGAACCTGTGCTATGTCGGCTTTCAAACGGGTTGGGGGAATGGCGGCACTAAACTGACATATAGTCCTGAAGATGGTTCATTGAATCAACAAGAGTTAAATGAAAACGCTTCAATGGATTTTGTCAGCTGCGGAGACTATGTCATTAAATTCCGCAATCATGAATTTGCCTATGGCCCAGAACTAAAAGTATATGGTGCTGACGGTGAAGAGTTATTCTCTCAAGATCTTGATGGGATAGAAGAGGGTGATGGTGTTCTTAATGTTACGGCATCAGATAACGGGCTAATAGCAGTTCAATTCGGCGGAAAAATTCAAATTTATCAGGCTAATTTTGCTGAAAAAACTTTTTCTAAAATAGCGGAAACTGATAGTTCTAACGTTGTGGATATTGCGCTCTCTCCAGCTGGAGATCGTCTTTATGTCCTTTCAAGCAATGACTCTGGGACGCTTTCAGAATTTCGCGTGACGCAAGAAGGTCTTACCCCAATTAAAACAACAACTGCAGTAGGTGGTGATGCAGCCGGACTCGTTGTGTTTGATTCAGGAAAGGTTGGGATTGCTGCGGGCGGCCAGGTGCTTTCTTATGAAGAGGTAGAAGTTCATAACGCTACCTTAGGGGAGTCGGTTAATGTCGGCGGGTCGCTTTCCATTACCGATGCCGATCGCGATGCTGCCAATTCCGGCAGCGGCAACTATGGTGACGTTTCAGTCACCTTCGAAACGAATGATGAAGCCAAGCCTTCAACATCCTTTGAATGGACGGAATCTGACGGTTATACGCTCGAAAATGGCGTCATCAAGAACGGAGACCGTACGATTGCAGCGGTTGAGAAAGCTGATGGGAAAATCGTTCTGACATTTAAGGAAGGCGCAACAACAGCCGATGTGACCGCAGTTGTCAAGCAGGTTTCCTTTACAGTCCAGTCTGAAGCAGACGGCAGCGTTTCCGTCAAGACGACCGTAACGGATAAAGACCAATCCGTTGAGAAAACGATTCAATACGAATTTTCTGCCAATCAGGCTCCTTCAGCATCCGGTTCTTCTGCCGTAGAAAATGAGTATTACAACACGACTGGCATGTCATCGCCTATCTTCAAAGATGTAGCGATCAATGTCGGTGAGCTCAGCCAAAAAGTTTCCTCCGTGGAGCTGACGGCTTCAGGTGATTTTGCTGACGGTGAATATTGGGTGGTCGACGGCTTCCGTATCCGTCTTAATACCTCTTCAGAAGGCACTACACAGAGCGGATACGCCTATAAGTATGTCTTTGCTGACGGAAAAGGCGTGCTGACCATCAGTTTTGATGGCGGCATTAAGACTGGGGCGGCTCAAAACGTTGTCAATTCGATGACTTATGTCAACGAGAATGCCGAGGCTCAGGTTAGTGAGCGTGTTTTCGCTCTGACTAAAGTGACCGATAACGGCGGAGCCGAGGGCGGCGGATCGGATTCTTCGAATATCGATGATGTTACGGCGACCATTCGAGTTCATCTCAGCGTCAATCCGGACGTCAATGTTAATGCGCCAGAATCGTCCGATACAATTTTTGAACACGACGGAATTATTGAAGGTACTAACTATTACGTTAATGACGTACAGCAGTCTGCCGATGGAAAGACCATTTTTGTTCTTGGATCTTCAGGGAATGGCGGATCTGGAGTAGCTACCCTTTACATTTATAGCCGAGGAGAAGATGGCACGCTTACGCTGACGAAGTCTTTCAATTTCGGAAACAATGCGTATGCTGTGCCCGGGAATATTACTGTTTCCCCAGACGGCACTGTCTACGTTCGAGCGGCATCACTTACCGTACAGTACGGTATAGGTGTCTATGGCTTTACAGCGGATGATTCTGGAAACTGGTCTCAAATTGAGAATATCGATCTGAGTACCGAAAGCAGTGACTGGGTGGAAATTTCGATCGATGCATCCGGCAAGTATTTTGCTGCGCTATCCAGTGATACCTTGTACGTTTATGAAATCCAAGCTGACGGCAGTTTAAAACTGAGCACCAAAATTACGCAGGATGAAATGAATCTTGCGAGTGCGAATGGGATGCGTTCGAAGCTGACTTCCATTGAATTTTCGGGTGATGGGAAATATATCTATGTCACAAAAGATGGAATGGGAGGTAATCAAGGTATTGCCATTATTGCTGTCGGCTCTGATGGAAAGGCAACAGTTGTTGGGAAAACAACTTATGAGAGTTTAAGTTCAGACCCTACTAGCATCAAAGTTGATGATGAGTTCATTCTGCAGGGTATTTGTGAATTGACAGCATCTCCAGATGGTCATTTTCTATATACCTATGCCAGTTTTAATGGCAATAACATCCTAACGTTTGCAATTAACGATGATGGAACTTTAAGTCTCGTTCAGGCACTCGATGTAAGTTCAGATATCGCTACTCAAGATGTGAAAGGCATGACGATGCAATTTGCGTCTAATGGCAAAACGCTGTTTGCATCGACGGCCGGCGGAGCTTTGATTGAATATTCAATTGATTCGCTTTCAGGTTTCGTTTCAAAGACGGGATCTGTTTCTGCTAGCGATATCGGCTTCTCCCAATTTGTTGTTTCCGCTGACGGCAAAAATATTTACTTCGGCAACTCAGGCTCCTCTGGATTAGCTTCCTCCGAGGGCCTTCCTCAAGTTACTTATACGGGAAATTCCGCTGAAATCGGCAAGTATCTTTCGGGCTCAGATGCAGACGTTGAGAATTACAAAGACTTCAGCATTACGATTGAGCGCAACGACGGGGCAAATGCCTCTGACGGCTTTAGTTTTGCCAAGACGATTGGATATACCTTTGCGGACGGGGTGATTACCGGAGCTGATGGAACTGTACTCGGTTCTTACAGTGTCGAGGGCGGCAAGCTGACGATCACATTCACGGGGTCGCTCAATCACGATGTGTTCAATACGGTGCTTGGAGCGGTGAAATATGACGTGCCGTCCGACGTTGCCGGTGAAGTCGTGCTGAAGGTCACCATGATTGACGAAGTCGGCAAGTCCGACGCTCAGATCTTCAGCGTCAAAGCCACTGACGGTTCTATTGAAACGCCCGACGAGGAGACCATTCATGTTCCGGATCCCGAGCAGCCGACCGACTTCCTTGCGAATGTTGATTTCTCGGGCATCAAAGATTCCATCCTTGGACACGCGGCTTCGATCACGGTAAACGTCGCCTATCCGAACGGCACCTTTGGGCTCAGCGCAGATTCTGGTCTGACGCTCGAGGATGACGGCTACGTCTACAGCGGTGACGTGATGCTGGGCGCCTGGTCTGCCCGCGAAGGAACGCTTTCCATCACGCTTGAGCAGGGCGTTGATGCAGAGAATGTCGAGGCGCTTTTGAAGGCAATCACCTTCACCGCCTCGGGCGCTGAGCCAGGTGCAGATCTGTCGGTCGATTTAAGCATTGGCTTTACGTCCTCGAGCGGCAGCAGCGATTCGCTGCTGATTGACAATGCGGTGACGCTGCAGATTAACGATGGCCCCGAATTTAACGAAACGAAGTATCCGGACTACGCTTTGAGCGGTACCTTGGATGTAGCGCTCGGCGGTTCTGCGGGTTCCATTACGCTGCCTTCAGACCTCTTTACCGATGACGTCAAGGTGGCGACCGTCACCGTGGAACTCCTCGATGAGAGTGGGAACGTTGTCGCAAATGGTCTCAAGGAGCTGGGACTGAAGTTTGAAAACGGCAAGCTCTCCGGCACGGTTTCGAAGACGGGTGCCTATCAGCTGCGAATCACTGCGGCAGATGAAAGCGGTCTGACGGCGAGCCGTGATGTCACGCTGACCATCATGGAAAATCAGCCGCCGGTCGTTGTTGATGGAAATGTCAAGGTGCCCGAGGTCGTCTTCAATCACGAGACGAACTTCAGTGTCAAGGATTGGTTCAAAGACCCGAATGAGGCCGATGAGCTGACCTTCACGGCCGTGAAAGGACTCCCCGATGGTCTGACTATCGACGCGAAGACAGGGACGATTTCCGGCACGCCTCAGGAGGTCGGTGCGTTCTCAGTGACGATCACTGCTTCGGACGGCAAGAATGCTCCGGTGGAGTACACCTTCAATCTCACGGTTCGCGGCAATCAAGCCCCGCAGGCTGTAACGGATACCGCTCCGAGCGTTGTGGTCGGGGGCAATAATTCGTTTGAACTTAAGGATTACATCAAGGATCCTGACGGCGACGATTTGACCTTCAGGGTTGACGGGCTGCCCGATAACAGCGGGCTGAGCTTTGATGCTGACACGGGCCGCATCTACGGCACGGCGACGGTGACTGAACCCTTTAAGCTGACGATTACCGCGACGGACAGCTACGGACTTTCGAATACATTCGAAGTGACGGTGGGTGTTCGCACCAATTCCGCGCCCGAGTTTGTCGGCGCGGGGTCGACTCATGAAGGGCTCCCGGCGGTCTTCGGCGATACGGCCGGCGGGATCAGAGCTGATCTCAATACGCTCTTTAAGGATGCCGAGGGCGACGGATTCAGAGTGGAGATCACCGAACCCGCAGAACTCCCTGAGGGCGTCTCTTTTGATGCCGATACCGGCATCTTAAAGGCGGACGCGAATTTCGAAAACGGTTTGGCGGTGACGGTGAAGGCCTCGGATGCCTATGGCGCTTCGACCACCCGCACCATTTGGATCGGGACGCAAATTGCGCCCGTCACCAGTGCGGATGCGGGCGTTGCCAACCCGGCATTTGGCCGCGGTCTTGACCTTCTGCGCGACACGGGACTCGGACGAGGGCTCGAGCGCGAGGACTTCAAACCTACGGTACTGGCGGCGGATCACCCGGCCTTCGAACCGATCTTCGGCAAGCCGGCTGCGCCACTCGAAGAACCCTCGGCCTCAGAGCGCCTCTTCGCGCTTTATAAGCAGACCGTCGATGATGAACGCGACGCCAAGCTTCATACCGAAGAGGTTCGCCGTGACCGGGCGGTAGAGCGCGCTGTTGAAAAGGTCGAGCGTTCCGACAAATCCGCAGCACGCGTGACGCTCAATGAGAGCACAGCGGAATTGCCGTCAGCTGACTTAAATGATGTTGCTCAAAAGGGTTTAGCCGCGCTGCTTGACGCAGAGACGCCCGAGCAGAGCGAGATCGCTGACACGAGCCTCACCGCTGCCATTGAACGCCATACGGTCTATGCCCGCGAAGGCATCTTTGCCAAACCCGATGATCTCGCTGCGAGCTGACCGCTGACCGCTGACCACTTACTTATTCGGCACGGACAGTCACTCAGGCAGTCCGTGCCGCCGAACCTACTCATTCTCTTGCCTATTTCAGGATTTCCAATCATGTCTCAGATGAAAGCCTCTCGGATGATCCGCCTTACTCTTGTTTCTACGTCCGTCGCCGCAGCGCTGATGCTCGCCGGCTGCTCGGTCATCGCGCCCGAAAAGCTTTCGAGCGACGATCTTATGCGTCTTGCCAATGTCGACCAGCAGCTGATGTTCGCTGCGCAGGAACCCGTCACGGCTCCCATTACGATGGAAGAGGCTGTTGCCCGTGCGCTCAAGTACAACCTCGAACACCGCCTGGCCATGATGGAGCGTGCGGTGCAGGAAAACATCGCTGATGTGCAGAGCATGAGCCTCTTGCCCAAGCTCACGGCGTCGGCAGGCTACCGCGACCGCTCCAACGAGCTCGCAAGCTCGAGCGAATCGCTCGCAACCGGCAAGGAGTCGCTCGTGCCCTCTAAGAGCAGCGAACGCGACGGCAGGACGGCCGACTTGGAGCTCTCCTGGAATGTGCTCGATTTCGGTCTGAGCTACTTTGAAGCCCAGGCTTCGACCAACAAGTCCTATGCCTCCGAAGAACGCCGCCGCCGCGTGGTGGCTGATATTGCCCGTCAGACCCGTGCGGCCTGGCTCTCGGCCGTCAGCGCCGAGCGTCTGCGCGACGAAGTTGCTGATGCGCTCGACGACGCTTCGAAGGCTCTGGCTCAGTCCAAAGAAGCGGGCGGCCGCGGTCTCGTGAAGCCGCTCGATGCGCTTCGCTATCAGCGTGACCTTCTCAACATGGTGCGTCAGCTCGAAACGCTCGAAGACGAATTGGTGAAGAGCAAAGCCAAGCTTGCGACCCTCATGAACCTGCAGCCGGGGACGCCATTCCAGCTCGCCGTTCCCTCGACGGATGCTGAAGCCGTTCCGGCCGTGCCCTATAAGCTCAGTGACCTCGAAGTGCTCGCCATGGTGCGCCGCCCTGAGATTCGCGAAGAAAGCTATCTCGCGCGCAATGCTGTGCTCGAAACCCGCATGTCGCTCCTGAAGCTCTTCCCGAATGTTCAGCTTTTTGCGGGTCTCAACTATGACAGCAATAAGTATTTGGCCAACAATGACTGGGCGGACGTGGGCACCCAGGTGAGCTGGAACCTGATGAGCCTCTTCACGGCGCCGAAGATTTTGAAGGGCGGAGAACTTCGCGAAGAACTCGCACCGCTTCGTCGTCAGGCCATCCGCATGACGGTTCTCTCCCAGGTGCACGTTGCCTGGCATCAGCGTTTTGCGGCTGAAAAGGCCTTCCGTCGAGCTGACGAACTCTCGCGCGTACAGAATTCCATCGACAAGCAGGTTGAAAATGCCGTGAAGAGCCGCAGCGAAACGAAGCTCGAAGCGGTTCGCACGAAGGTTGAGACGCTGCTTGCCAAACGTACGCGTGATCTGAGCTATGCCGAAATGCTTAATGCCCAGGATGCCATCTATCAAGCCGCGGGCTTTGATACGGTACCCGCTGAGGTTGCCGATCAGTCCATTTCGGGTCTCGCTGAAGCCATCGGCGCGCAGGACCGCATCATCGCCGACGGCGCAGTGCTGCAGGGGCTTTACGGTACGCAGGCCTTGAAGGAAGGCGTGGGCGACTATAAGGAAGCGTCTGCGAGCTACCGCCTCAACCCGGAAGTTGCTGCGGCTGCGCAGGAGGGCGGAGCGGCCGTCCGTCTCGTTTCCGGCATGCCCTGGGAAAGTCTCGGTTCTTTGAAGGCCAGCCGGTAAGATCGTGCTCGAAATGAGGATGATGATGGAAAAGCTCCATACGCTGAGCGCAATTTGCTCGATGGCTGCAGCTTTAACAATTGGCGCAGCTTCGGCTGCGCCGGCCCCTGCGGCTGGGCTTTCGAGCTCATCAGCATTGGCTGATGCGGTCGAATTCCGCGCACAGGTAACCGCTAAGGCGCAGGCGCTCCTTTCGAGCGAAATGCCCGGTGAAGTGAGTGCTGTTGCATTCCGCGACGGAGAGCGCTTTAAGGCCGGGGACGTTCTTGTCGAATACGACTGTGCGCTTCCCAAGGCGAGGCTTCTGCGGGCGGAAGCCGCTGCATCGGCCGCTGAAGGCCGCTGGCGCAGCGCCCGGGAACTCAGAAAGCTCAATTCCATCAGCACGGCCGACTATGAAGAAGCCCGCGCCAACGTCGGGATTGCGGCAGCCGAAGCCAAGGCTGAACGCATTCAGGTCGGCCGCTGCAGCATCAAGGCGCCTTTCTCGGGCATGGTGGGCGAAACGTATGTGCGCCCGCATGAGTATGTGGGAGAAGGCCAGAAGCTCCTCACCATTTATGAGGTGAGCGCCTTTGAGGTGGAGGCGATCCTCCCGGCGGCGGCATTGAAAGTGCTGCGGATCGGGAGCCGCCTGACGCTTACGCTGGACGATACCGGTGCGGTTTATCCGGTCACCGTGTCGCGCATCGCCGGGAGTGTGGATCCGGTCAGTCAGTCGGTGAAGGTGACGGGCGAGCTCCAGCTTCCCAAAAGGGAGAAGGCTGCGGGTGATGCCGGTGCGGCAGCGCTCCCGCTTCTGCCCGGCATGAGCGGACGAGTCGCTTGGAGCCCTGCTCCATGATCATTCGAACGAAGCCGGGAGCGGAATCCGAAAAGGGTTCCGCTGCCGAAGGGCTCCAGGAGCTTAAGTCCGCGTTTCTGAAGTCCCGTGAACAAACCGAGCGCCTCGAGCGCGTTATTCGTCTTTGTGAAACTGCACGGGCGGCATCCGACCGCCGAGCGCTCGGCTACACGGCACTCAACGATACGCTCGCAGCGATTGACTACCGTCAGGCCGCGCTTTGGTGGCGGGCGGCCGATGATGCCGGAGCGGGACGGATCGAAGGGCTTTCGGGCGTTGCGGATCCGGTTCGCAATGCGGCCTTTCCGGCTTGGCTCGTCAAGCGCCTGGGCGGCTTCGCAGATGCTCATCCGGCCGGCGCTTCTTCTCTGCCGGGTTCCGCCTCGGCCGATGAACTCGTGCAGCCCTTCTATGTGCTCGAGCATCCGCCGGCCGCGGATCACGACCGAATGATGGCCAAGGAGTTTCTGCCGGCTCAGGCGCTTTGGGCGGAACTGCCGCTTAAAGCGCCGCAGGCGGGCGGCGCCGGCATCAGAGCTGCGCTTATCCTTTGGCGGGACGCCCCGTGGACGGGCGCCGACAAGGCTATCCTCACCCATCTGGCGCGTGCTTATGCCGATGCGTGGAGCGCCATGCCGCTTGGCCGCAGTGACTGGTCGGGCGAGGGCACCGTGAAGGCTCACTCCGGAAGACTTTTGGTCTGGAGCCGCAAGCGCTGGGTGCGGTGTGCGGCCGCTGCGGCAGTGGTCGGAGCGATGCTGATACCCATTCGGCAGTCCGTGCTTGCGCCCGCAGAAGTAACGGCCAAAAATCCGTTTGCTGTTCGTGCGCCGCTCGCGGGCGTAGTCGAAGAAATCGTCGTGAAGCCCAATGCGCCGGTCAAGGCGGGGGATCTCCTTGTGCGCATGGACTCGCGCGACCTGCGCGGTCAATTGGAGGCTGCCAAGCAGACGCTTTCTGTTGCAGAGGCCGAATACCGGCAGGGGCAGCAGCAGGCCTTCTTTGATGAGCGCAGCAAGATGGCTTTGGGGGTGCTTAAGCGCCGTCGTGACCAGGCGGAAGCGGATGCGGCTTTTCTTGCCGGTGAACTTGAACGGACGGAGATCCGGGCAGACCGCTCGGGTGTTGCCGTCTTTTCGGATCCTCAGGAATGGCTGGGTCGGCCGGTAGCTGTCGGCGAACGCATTTTGATGGTGGCGGACCCTCGGGCCGTGGAGCTTGAGGCCGAGATTCCGGTGGGCGACGCCGTCGCGCTTGAAAAAGGCGCCGAAGTGAAATTCTTCCTCAATGCGTCGCCGACGAGTCCGCTCGAAGCAGAGCTCACTCGAGTGGCTTACCGCGCGTCAGCCACGGCTGACGGGACGCTGGCCTACAAGGCTCGGGCTGAATTCGTCCCAACCGACGGTGATGCGCCGCAGCTCGGCCTCAAGGGCACGGCAAAGTTTTACGGCGAAGAAACCTTTCTGGGGCTTTATCTCCTTCGCCGGCCTCTGGCCACGCTGCGGCTCTGGCTCGGCGTCTAAGCGTGCGGCTTGGCACCTCTGCGGATGAATGCTATGAACGCTCTTGAGCGCGCCCCTCTTGCTCCGGGTCTCTCTGCCGGACGTCCGACCCCGAAGGAGCAGCGGCTTCCGCCGCTGCGGGAGGATCTTCGTCTGCACGAAGGCCCGGACGCGGATGACGGGAGTCCCACTTGGGTGCTTGAAGATCCGGCGCGCGACCAGTTTTTTCAGCTCGGCGTTCTTCAGGCGGAGTGTCTGAAGCGCTGGCACTTAGGGACAGCCAAGGCTGTGGCTGCCGCTGTCGGCAGGGAAACGCTCCTTCGGCCGACGGCGGAGACGGTGGAGAATTTTGCGAAGTTTCTGATGCGGATGAGCCTCACGCGCGAAGCGGGCACATCCGCAAGACTCGCCGAACAGATGAAGCGTAAGCCCAAGCAGACGCTTTGGAAGTTCTTTCTGCACCACTATCTTTTTTTCCGCATTCCGCTGGTGGCGCCGGACGCATTCCTGCGCCGGACGCTCCCCTGGGCTGAGCGCCTCTTTTTCACAAAGACCTTTCTCTGGGCCACATTAACGGCGCTCGTTTTGGCGCTCTATCTCATCGGCCGGCAGTGGGATGCCTTTACGCATACCTTCTCGCATTTCTTTTCCTGGGAAGGCGCGGTTATGGCCGGCCTCACGATTGCCTGCACGAAGGTGATCCATGAGCTGTCCCATGCCTACACAGCCGAGCACTTTGGCTGCCGTATTCCCCATATGGGCATCGCCTTCATGGTGATGATGCCGCTCCTATATACCGATACGTCCGCTGCCTGGCGCCTGAAGTCCAAACGTCAGCGCATGGCCGTCTGCGCGGCGGGTGTTTTGGGGGAATTGGCTTTAGGCGTATGGGCAGCGCTCGCGTGGAGCTTTCTGCCCGAAGGGGGGCTAAAGAGCGCGGCCTTTATGCTTGCCACCACAACCTGGATCATGACGCTCGCCATCAATTCAAGCCCCTTCATGCGATTTGACGGGTACTACCTGCTTTCGGACTGGCTGGGCGTAGCGAACCTGCATCAGAGGAGCTTCGCGCTGGCCAAATGGCGGATGCGGGAGCTTCTTTTCGGCTTTGGAGAGAAGAAGCCCGAATCGTTTGAGCCGTGGAAGGAACGCGCATTGATTATCTACGCGTGGGCAACGTGGCTTTACCGATTCTTCCTCTTCTGCGGTATTGCGCTTCTCGTCTACCACGCCTTCTTCAAGCTCCTCGGCATTTTTCTCTTTTGCGTTGAGGTTTCCGTCTTCGTCATGCTTCCGATACTTCGAGAACTTAAGGAATGGGCGCTTCGCATTCTGAAGGGAAAAGCTGCGCCGCGCAGTCTGTGGCTCCTCTTTCCCATTGCGGGGATTTTGGCGGTGTTTTTCATGCCTTGGCGCTCAGAGGTAGCGGCGCCGGCAGTGGTGAAGCCGGCGGCAGCGGTGACGCTTTACACGCCGGCAGCAGCACAGGTCGAAGCGATTGAGGCTGCTCAGGGCGATGCGGTGAAAAAGGGGCAGGTGCTCTTTCGTCTTCGCTCTCCCGAGCTCGCCCATGAACTTGAAAAATTGGAATCAGACCGCGCATCGCTTCGCTGGCGGGCGGAATACATGCGCATGAATCGGGAAGGGGCTGCTGACGTGCCCGCAGCGCTGCGGGAGCTCTCTGCGCTCGAGCGGCGCATTGCGGAATTGAAAAAACGCACAGCGCTTCTGGAAGTACGCTCACCCGTGGACGGCCGAGTGGCCGACCGCACGGAGCCGCTTGCCGTCGGTGAATGGCTGCCCGACGGTGAGGCGCTCGCCGTGGTCGCAGCGGCAGCCGGCACTGACCGTCCGGCGCTCGAAATCGTGGGCTACGTGAGCGAACAGGATCTCAATCGCTTTGCGGCGGGTGCTTCGGCCAAGTTCATCCCCGAAGATGCCCTGCAGCACGCCATTCCGGCAAGTGTCGAGGCGGTTGACGGCACAGCGGCTCGTCATCTTGGCGCAGTGCCGGAGCTCGCTTCGCATTATGGGGGCGCGGTTGCATCGCTGCCCGCGCCGGCGGAGGTTGCCAAAAGTCTTGGCGTGGATCAAGGACAGGTTTTTGCGCCGAAGGAAGCCATTTACCGTGTAACAGCTGCGCCCGCTGGAGCGCAGCAGGGGACTGCGGCTTTGGATCTGCAGGTGCGCCGCGGCACCCTTTTGATTGAGGGCGAACGCGAAAGCTTGGCCGGACGGTTCGCCCGCGCCGCATGGTCTGTGCTGCTGCGGGAATCCAACTTTTAAGTGAGAGCGGGAGCAGAAATAAGACTTTCTATCGAACTTGCTGACCGCGCTTCTCAAAGTCTTCGTCAATCAGCCGAAGGGTTTCTGCGTGAAGACGTCTGGCATGCGAAACAAGCTGAGCGCGAACCCACGTAATGAGCGGGTCATGGTCAGCTGCTCGGTGACGGAAGAGACACGGGATCCAGGGAATGCTGATGCCGGCTTCCATCGGCATCATCGCCAGCGGGAGCGTACGGCAGAGTTCTGCAGCGGTTTCCTGCGGAATGCGCATCAGCATATCCGTACGGGCCGCAAGCATTGCCCCGGCCACAAAAAAGGGCGTTTCGCAGGCCGTGCGTTCCGGACCATGTGCGGGATGACGGGACATGGTCAGGCGGTCGCTGCCGCCCGCCATCGGCACGACGACGCTGATGTGGGGCCAGGCTCCGGTATCTTCTTGGGTAATCTCGCTGCCGGCAAGCCATTTCTGGTGAAGCGGGTGTCCGCGGCGCATGAGCAGAACGTGACCGCTTGTGAAGAGCGTTTCTTCACAAAAGTCCGAGGGGACCGGGCGGCCTTCAGTGGAATAAAAGGCCAGGTCGAGCGTGCCGGCACGCATATCTTCAAGCAGCGTAGGCGCTCGGTCAAAGACCGAGATGGATAAGCCCGGCGCAGCTGCTGCGGCCGTTTCAAGAAAGGGCATCAGCAGCGTATGGAAAGCATTGTCAATGGCAGCGATGCGCAGCGTACGTACAACAGTTGCAGGATTGAAAGGCTCTTCGGGTTTGAAAAGTGACTCCAGCCGCAGCAGTTCTTCTTCAATGCGCGGCGACAATGCCAGCATCCTCGGCGTCGGATGCATGCGTCCGGCGCTGTAGATAAAGAGCGGATCCTTAAACCATTGGCGTGCGCGGGCGAGCAGACGAGACGCCGTCGGAGCGCTGACGCCGAGCGCGTCTGCGCTTCGCTGAAGCACCGGATCACGCATCAGCCGCACAAGGAGGCGCAGCACCCGAATGCTGCCGGACTCCGCAAGATCTTCAGGAAGGGTTCTCAGCGGCGGGCATGCAGAGGATGCGGACTCTTCAGACAACATGGCGAGAGATATTGAGTTTGACGCTAAGCGTCAGGCGCCTAGTGCCGTTGTGTTCGGGGGGACACCAAAAAATCGAAAAGGGTCGTCGGCTTAAAGACGGGCGATCCTGCTTCGCTTTATCGCTTTGACGGCCTCACCTTTCTTCAAGGAGGAGAAGCTCTCCAAGGCGGTATGAATTTGTACCGTTCTTTGCCGCAGAGGCAAATGTTTTCTCAAAGCGGGGGAGCGGCGATCGGTGCATCTGATGAACGAATATTGGCAGGACCTTTTAAAAAATGAAAGGCGTCCTTTCCCGTACGGCAGTCAAACGCAAGGCTTTCCGCATGGTCGTGGCGACAAAGCGGCGGCACACTAGGCAAGAAAAGAAAGCAAGCACATGCCTGCAGAAACTTTCATCTCGGACCAAAGGAGATAAACCATGAAATTCCAACGTCGTCAGTTGGTCGCCGCCATGGCGGGATTGATGCTCGGCCTGTCTGCGGGTGCAGCATCCGCTATGGGCGGCCCGTCGGGCGCCGCAGTCGGCATGCCTGCACAGGGACATATCGGTGAAGTTATCGTCAATCCCTACAAGATTGCGCCGCTGACGGCCATCGTCCGCACGGGCGGCTACGTCGTCAAAAACGCCAGCGTGCGCGTTGTGCCGAAGAAGGGCGGCCGCGAGATCGCCTATAAAGTTTCTGATCGTCAGATTCGCACGCATGCCGGCATCCCGATTGCCGGTCTGTATGCGGACTACCTCAATACGGTGGAAGTGAGCTACACGCGCGTTTCTGCCGACGGCAAGAGCGAGGACTTCACGGATCGTCTGCAGTTCTATGCACCCCCCCGTTTTCTCAATCAGCAACGGCATGCCTGGGCAGCAGCGGATGTTCAACGTTGAAGTGAACAAGGTGGATCCGGGCTTTGAAGACCGACTTTACCTCGTCAACAGCCAGCTCATTCCGATGGCGCCGCAGGGTGCCCGCTTTGTGTGGAACAATCCCGCGGGCGGTGCGCTTGAATGGACGATCAATTCTCAGATCGGCATTATCGATACGGCCGGTGATGTGCGCTGGTACTTGCTCAACGACCTCATCAATGATCAGTCCGACCCGTGGACATCAGGCCTCATGATGGGCTTCCAGCAGACCAAGGACGGAGCTCTGACGTGGGGCTTCGGTCAGCGCTGGGTCAAGTATGACCTGATGGGCCGCGAAATTTTCAACCGCAAGCTTCCGCCTACGTATGCTGACTTCTCGCATGCTTATGACAATGCCGAGAATGGCCACAGCTTCCTGCGCGTCTCGATGGCTGACTATCGCCGCGGCGACGACAAGCGCGTCCATACCGTTCGCGACGTGATTATTGAAGTGGATCCTGACGGCGGCGTGGTTGACGATTTCCGTCTCTATGACATTCTCGATCCGTATCGCGACACGCTCATTAAGGCGCTTGATCAGGGGGCCGTGTGCCTCAACATCGATCCTGCGAAGGCCGGTCAGACGCTTTCGGCTGCGGACCTCGCCAACATGGATAAGAGCGACAAGTTCGGCGACATCCCGGGTACGGGCCCGGGACGCAACTGGGCGCACGTCAATTCCATTGATTACGATCCGACTGATGATTCGATTATTTTGTCGGCACGCCATCAAGGCATCGTGAAGATCGGCCGCGATCATCAGGTGAAGTGGATCCTCGCTTCGCCGGTCGGCTGGAAGAAGGGCCTTGCAGAGCGCGTGCTCACGCCGGTTGACAAGAACGGCAAGCCTTTGAAGTGCGAAGGCAGCCAGTGCGAAGGCGGCTTTGACTGGTCCTGGACGCAGCATACGGCCTGGCGCATTGACTCGAAGTCAACGAAGGACGTGATCTACCTCTCGGTCTTTGACAACGGCGACGCCCGCGGCATGGAGCAGCCCCCGCTGCCGACCATGAAGTACTCTCGCGCTGTGGTCTACAAGATCGACCAGAAGAAGATGACGGTCGAGCAGCTCTGGGAAGTCGGCAAGGACCTTGGCTACGACTACTTCTCGCCGGTTACCGGCATCACGAAGTACATGGACGACAAGGATACGATGCTTGTCTTCTGGTCAACGGCCGGTATGGGTGCATCGCCTGAAAAGGCCGGCAAGCTCGGCCGCCTGCATCCGCGGATCTGCGAATACCGCTGGGGTGACAAGTCGCTCGCTGTTGATCTGACGCTGTGGGACACCTGCGGCTATCAGGCCTTCCCGGTGAGCTTTGAAGAGGCCTTCTCGAAGAACTAATCGGTTCTCTTGAATAAGAGATCTTCAGACGAAAGGCGCATCTGCTTTCTTCGGCAGATGCGCCTTTCTAGTCAATGCTGCGGGGGCAGAAAAACTGCCCTGACGAAAGGCTTATTGGAGGTCGAGCGCGGTTTTCGCTGCGATTCGACCGAATGTCAGCACGTCTGCCGTGGCGTTGCCGCCAAGACGGTTGGAGCCGTGAATGCCGCCGGTGACTTCACCGGCTGCGTAGAGGCCGGGAATTACGCGGCCATTGATATCAAGCACCTGAGCTTTCGGATTGATGAGCAGTCCGCCCATCGTATGGTGAATCGACGGCGCTCTGGGCGTAGCGTAGAAGGGGGCTTTTTCAATCTTGCGGTCAAAGAGCTTGCGGCCGAACTGTGTATCTTCCTTATCGTCTACCATGGCATTGAATTCGGCTACCGTTTTTTCAAGGTTGGCCGGCGGCATGCCAAGCTGTTTGGCGAGATCTGCCAAAGTATCTGCTTTGTAGATGCGGCCAAGCTTCACGAGCGTTTCAACATTTTCAGCAAAGGAATTTACTGGCTGCACGATGGAGCTGTCGTTGATGTCCCAGCACATGCCGCCGGGCTGCTTTTTGATGGCAGCGACGAATTCATCACGTCGGGCGTCTTCCTTCACAAAGCGAAGACCTTGAGCGTTGACATCAATCACATCGTCAAGACCGGACATTTTTCTGGCGCGGCCCTGAAGCGCGCCTGTTCCGGGAGTGGCAAGCGGGTAGACCTGAACGTAGTTCATGCCGGTAGTAGCTGCGCCGATCTTCGTTGCCATGATGATGCCGTCACCCGTTGCGCCGGGCTGGTTGGTTGAAACCATATCGGGCGTCAGCACCGGTGAGGATTTCTGCCGCAGTTCTTTATTCTGACTATAGCCGCCGGTAGCCAGAATGACGCCGTATGTGCTCATGAAGTTGTAGCCATTGCCGAGCGTGTCCGTCGCGGAAACGCCGACAACTTTGCCGTCTTTGACAATGAGTTTTTCGGCCTTCATGCCTGTCACAATCTTGGCGCCTTGTTTGATTGCCGCGTCATAAAGAGGCTTCACCAGTCCGGTTCCTGCGGGCGAATCTACTTGATGCGTGCGCTGCCAGAGCGCTCCCGCACCTTGGCTCACTCGATTAAGAACAGGCGTGCCGTGTGCTTCCATCCAGTGCAGCGTATCGAGAGCGTTGTCGGCGTAAGTGCGAATGACGGGAATAAGCCCCACCTTGTCGCCGCCGTTATAGGTTTGCAGAGCATGCCATTCCGGGCAGTCAAAGAGCGTTGTTGAGCCCGATGCAAGATAAGCGTCGTATTTCGCTTTGACGTCAGCCATGAGTTTGGCATGTTCGGGGGAGACTGGTTTTTCGGAAATCGCCTTTTGCACCGCTTCTTTGAGCGTATTCGTCATTGGCAGTGCTTTCTGGCGTTCGGGATCAGCTGCGTTGTATGCGCTTGCACACCGAAGCGTATTGCCGCCGATCACCGGCATTTTTTCAAGTACGATCACTTTGCGCTTCGCATTTTCTGTCGCTGTGACGGCAGCAGAGAGCCCTGCGCCGCCCGAACCGACGATCACGAGGTCGTAGTCCTCTTCGGTTGTGCCGCTGCGGCGTTTGCCTTGAGTCGGAATGGGGGTCTGGATCGCTGCCAGACTGACACCGCTCTGCAGCAATGCATCAGCGACGGCTTTCTTAAAGGCTGCGCTCGTCACGGTAGCACCAGCAACAGCGTCTACGTTGAGCGTTTGGTACCTGAGTATTTCGTCTGTCAGCTTCTCGATAGCCATTTCGCCCATGAAGATTGTTTCATGGTGCCCAGGCACTTTGATCGAAGTGATTCGGTCTTTATCGACCGTCACTTCCACATTGAGATAGTCGTTGTTGCCGTACGCGCGGGTCATATAGGTACCGGGCTTAAATTCAACTTTGTCAGTCGCTTCGCCGCGAGCCTTTGCCAATGCCCCACCAACGGCAACTTTGAGCGCATCGGAAGTAACGGTTGCACCAGAGACAGTATCGACGTTTGTGCCGTTTGCTTTCACAAAAGCTGCAGGCATGGATTCAATGGCTTTCGAACCGATACCGTCTGTTTCCCTTTGCGCAAGCACCTTGACAGCAGTGATGGCGTCTGCTGTTACGGTGACTTGGACTTTGATAGGTCCGTTTAAACCGCTTGCTTCTGCTTCATAAGTGCCGGCTGTATAGGCCTGCACACTCATGCTGGCGAGAGCCATGGTGACGGCAAGACAAAAAACAGAATGCTTCATCATGAGTTCTCCTTTCGCGGGCAGGTAAAGTGAGTAACCACTTCCCCATTAACTCATGTCAAAGTCTAGGAAAGCCTCGCTTTCACGCACAACGGTCAAATCTCGTTGGGTTGATGTAAACCACATTTCACAAAGTTTGCAGAACACCCCTGAATGACTCTGAAGAACCTCTGAGGAGATCAGTCTGCGTGTCTTGAAAAACAACTCAAGAAGGAAGGCGTCAGAGAGACTTCTTTTCGTGAAGCGATGATGTATATGGCTTATATATGTAAATCGATAGATTACAAAATATGAGATCGAAAACAGATATGAATACTGTTCCTCTGTTCGAATGTTGAATACAAAAAACGGCGGCTGGGAAAAGCCGCCGTTTTTGAAGCGAATTAAAAGACCAAACAGTTTTAGAACACAGTTCTCAATCCAATGTTCCAACGCCAGTTTTCCTTCACATCACTGCCGGACGTCCGTTCGAGATCAACATAAGTGTAGGTCGAAGGCGTGATGTTCACGTTTGCTCCGAGTGCATACTCGACCCAGCTGCCGCCAATGTCGTCGTGCACGGTGGTCGAGGCTTTGCTGCTCGAGTAGCGTACGTCGGATTCTCCCTTAAAGTCATGCACGCCGGAAACACGGACATAAACCGTCCCGCGGTCGTTCGGGCACTTGAAGCCGGCACGCAGACCTACACGGCCGAGCAGGGAGTCAAAATCCTCTTGCTCGATGCGGACGTTATTCGAAGCCGTGGCATTGTCACCGAGAATGCGGCCGTACGTCAGTTCGACCTGCGGCTCAATGAACACAGTCTTAGCGAGGTCGAAGCGCCAGCCGAACTCCGCCGAGAATGAATAGGCATTGTTGTCAATAGAGCCCTTCATATCTGCGATTTCGAAGTCGTTTGAAAGGCGCGAGTACTTGGCAATCAAGTCGAGGAACATGCCGTTCTGAGCGAACCAAGAACCATAGGCAGCAAAACCGTATGTGTCCGCATCTCCCGATCCCTGGGCATAGTCGACTGAGCCGTTCGTGTAGCTGAAAGCGCCGCCTACAGTCCACTCGCCGATTTGATAGTCCGCACCCACTTGGACGGAGGTGCTTCGCAAAGTGACATTCTTCTTTCCGTACTCCTGCTCGGAGCCATAGAGGCGCGCCCAAGCACCGATGCCGGCAGGACTGTCGCGCAGTTCACCCATGCGCTTCGTGAGATCATTCATTTCGTGGCGCCACTGCATGGTCGCGATGGACTGACCGTCGGAGAGTGAGGCAACTTTGTCGCTTGCGCCAATCGATCCGATGCTGATCACACCGTTTGCTCCGGTAGTGATTTCGATTTCACCGAGAACGTCTCCGCCTTCGATGGTGGCCGTGCCGCCCTCACGGATATTGGCGCCGACATGGGTGAGAATTGCAGCCGCTTCGGCATCAAGATCCGTGATGTCATCGGCTGTGACGCCGGTTACCTGAACATTTGCACCCGTCCAGTCGTTTGCTACGTTTTCGGCCGTAAAACTGCCTGCCTCGTAAGTAATTTTCCCGTCATCGCCGCTGTTCCTGGAGACGGAGAGATTAATAGTGCCGCCTGTACCCCGAAGGTTCTTGGCTGAGAGAGAAGCTTTTTGCTCGAGGCTGACGATACCGCTGCTGATAGAGAGATCCTCAATGTCTGCGCTTGTGCCATTGGTGAGGTTGACGATGCCGCCTGAGCTCACCGTAAGGTTCTTGGATTTGCTCGCTCCTTTGGCATTCCAGACGGCAGCATCGCTAAAGAGGATTTTCACGTTGTCGGCTTCATTCGCGATCTTGCCCGTGAGCGATGATTGAGCTCCGGTGAAATTAAGCTCGGCCTTTGCCTCACCGCTCGCATCGATCGCGCCCTGTACATTCATGACTGTGGGAGACTCGCCGTCGGTACCGTTGATCTTGAGCTCGCCCTTCGTCAGCTTGAAGGCATTGTCATCCCAACCCGTCGCGGAATCGGCAGGACGAATAGTGAGTTCGTCGCTGTTGATCGTGACGCTGCCGCCCTGCACATGGACGATGCCGAAATCAGAGTTCTTGTCTCCTTCTTGTTTGTCTTTCTCGGTGATCCCAGTGGTTTCGAGCGTGACTTTGCCGGCAGTGACGCTGACGCTGCCGTTGCCAATCAGCTCTCCATTTTTTACGTAGCCGGTATCGATGGCGCCTCTGGCGCCAGTGAGCGTAATGGCGCTGTTTTCGTTGCCGGTTAATGCAATAGCTTGCTTAGCAATACCAACATTTCTAACTGCATAACGACCATCACCCGTCATTACGAGGCTGTCAAACCCCTCAATTGTTACCTTGTTGTTCGCCGATGTGTCTTTTGCCGCCTCATCAATGTATATGGCATTTACTTTGCCATTCAATGTGATGTGCTTTGCAGATAATTTCGCTGTTGAGCTGGCCCCGCCGAAATAAATCGCATTGGCTGTGCGTGAGGTAAGAGTCAGATCATTGAATCCGCTGATTTCATTATGAAAATCTTTAAGCACATCCAGTTCTGAGATCAGCGTGGCTTTTCCGCCGCTGCCGATAAATTTAGCGCCGCCGAGGACTGCGCCAATTCCGTCAATAGGTTTTCCTGTCTTTGTGTTGTTCGTCACCGTAATATCTTTGCTTAATACGGTGACAACCATCGTAGACCCGATATTTTCGTTGCCGAATGCATAGAGCTTCTTGTCGGCAGTTTCAACATTGCCAGGCGTAATATCGAATACCAACTTAGAAACATCTTTCTCAATCGTACAGTCTTGGCTGAAGTTAAAATCATAGGTCCGGTTTTCTGAGATCGACTGAGCTGAGACGAAGCCGGCGGATAAGGCAAGTGTGACGGCCGTAGAGAGGACGGTCTTGGAGATCATGAGGGAGACTCCTGTCTGGGGGTTAATGAATACAGTCAAATTACCCCCCCCCCCCCCTCTTGATGTCAAGGAAGGCTTTCAGTTTTATGGATTTGAAGTCTCTCTTCAAAGCGAAAATGCTGCGAGAAATCTAATAAATTCAGGTTGCTGCGAGTTTTCTGACGAGGCTTGAATCAGGGGCATAGCAGGGCCTTTGTTGTTGGCGCACGGCATCGCTTTTCCGGTTTAGTGAATGGAGCGCCGGCCCGGAAAGCGGAATGAGAACGGTGTGAAGTGAGCGGAGCGGCAGACGCATTGAGATGGTCGGTCTGACGCGAAAATCAACGGGCTGGCAAGCGAAAAGAGCCGTCCGACACAAACTTTTGACTCACTTCAGAGCGGATCGACTTGACGGATTCCTCCGCGAAAGATGGGACAGGTTTGAGTTAACGGGATGTTCGGATCCGATGTTCTGCCGTTACAATTTGCAAGGTTCTGACGGATATGTTTGATGACATTTCGCCGGATCAAAAACCATTCGCTGCCAGGAGTAAACGCCATGGGTTTTAAGTTTCCCATTCTTATTGCGGGTTTTTGCCTTGTCACAGGTGCTGTGAACGCAGAAGAGCTCAACGCGTACTCGATCATGCCTGAAAAGTATGCTTCGAAAATCTTCGCTGAGTTCACCAAAGACACCGGCATCAAAGTGAATTTCCTGCGCTTTTCTTCCGGTGAGGCCTTGGCTCGCCTGACCGCGGAAAAGAAGAACCCTCAAGTCGACGTTATGCTAGGCGGACCGGCTGACACGTATGCGGCCGGCATCAAGGAAGGCATTTTTGAAGCCTACCGCCCGAAGGATTCTGACGCCATTCCGGCTAACCTTCGAGATCCGGGGAACCACTGGACGGGCATCGGCATCATTCCGCTCTGCTTCTTAACGAATACCAAGTTCCTCGAAAAGAACGGCATGCAGGCGCCGACAAAGTGGGCGGATCTCCTCGATCCCCGCTATAAGAACGGTCTGCAGATGGCTGACGCGCGTACTTCCGGCACAGCTACCGAACGTATTTATTCGCTCGTCAAGGTAATGGGCGAAGATGAAGCCTTTGCGTTCCAGAAGAAGCTCAATGCCAACATTCAGATGTACACGAAGAGCGGCGCGGGCGGCGCAATGCCGATTGCGACGGGTCAGTGCGCCTCGGGCATTTTCTACATCGTTGACGCACTCGATATTGCTCAGCAGGGCTATCCGGTGAAGATCACGTATCCCGAAGACGGCGTGAGCTTCGGCATTGAAGCGACCGGCGTTATTGCCGGCGGCAAGAATAACGAGCAGGCCAAGAAGTTCGTCGACTGGGCAACCTCAAAGCGCTTTGCAGAATTCATCGTCGCCAACAAGATCAACTATGTGCCGGCTCGAACAGACGTTGAAACGCAGAATCCGATTCTGGATCTCTCGAAGATCAACGTGATCACGACCGACGTGACGTGGAAGGGTGACAACCGCAAGCGCTTCACTCAGCGCTGGATCAACGAGGTGATCCGTTAACTGCCTCGCCTAAGCGGAGAGATCGTCTGACTTTAAGACGCTCTCCGCTTTTCTTTGAGTCTCGTTTTTAGGGTGCTTCATACGATGGCACACACTCAATCGCTGCCCCAACGCGGCGATGCCGCATCCCGATTCACGGTATTGATGCTGTGGGTTTTGCTGGCTGTCTTCGTTGTCTATCCGCTCGTGCGCCTGCTCGCAATGGCTTTTACGGCCGACGGGAGCTTCACGCTTGAGAACCTCCGCCCCTTCGTGGAAAGCTGGTATGACCGGCAGGCGGCAGTGAACAGCATTCTTTTGGGCTGTTCGGTAGGCGTCGCAGGAACCGTGCTGGGTTTTATCTTTGCCTTTGCCGTGACGCGGCTCTCGCTGCCCAAATGGCTGTGCGCCGCGGTAAGTGCCGTAACGCTCTTGCCGCTTATTTCGCCGCCCTTCACAAGCAGTATTGCGCTCACGCTTTCGCTCGGCCCCAACGGCATTCTGCTCGACTTCTTTGGTCTCGGAAACTTCAATTTCTACGGGTTCTGGGGCACTTTCATTTCAGAAACGCTCACCTTCTTTCCTGTTGCGTTCATGACGCTCTCGACGATTCTGGCGCGTATTGATCCGAATCTGGAGGATGCGGCGTATTCGCTCGGAGCTTCGAGCTTCAAGGTCTTCCGCACGGTGACGCTGCCGCTCGCGGCGCCGGGCATTGCCAACGCATTTCTGCTCGTTTTTTCCTGCTCGCTCGCAGACTTTGCGACGCCGCAGGTGCTCGGCGGCCACAGCTTCCCGGTGCTGCCTACGCAGGCCTATCTGGTCATTACCGGCATGTATGACTTCAAAGGCGGCGCTGCGCTTTCATTCATGCTGCTCATTCCCGCCATCATCGTTTATTCACTGCAGCGCTGGTGGGTCGGCAAGAAGAGTTACGTGACGGTTTCGGGCAAGGCCGGCGGCAGAAGCAGCGTGAAAGGTCCCGGACCGCTTCTTTCCTCGGTGATCGTCGCGACGGTTGCCGTGGTGATTGCCTTCATTCTGTATCTCTACGCCATCATCCTCACGGGTTCGCTGGTGAAGGTCTGGGGCGTCAATAACGAGATCACGCTCGAAAATTACAGCTACGTCTTCACGCACGGCAGCAAGGCGATTAAAGATACGCTGCTGATTGCCTGCATCGGCACGCCGCTGGGCGGTTTGCTCGCTGTACTGGTGGGCTACGCCACGGCTCGGCTTAAAGTGCGCGGCAGCCGAATTCTGGAGACGGTGTCGCTCCTCAATTACACGCTGCCCGGTACGGTGGTCGGCATTGCGTACATCATTGCTTTTAACGACAAGCCGATCATGCTCACGGGCACCATCTACATCTTGGTGGCGGCTTATCTCTTCCGTTATTCCTCTGCGGGCATCCGCAACGTGATTGCAGCGCTTTCGCAGATTGACCCGTCTATTGAAGAGGCGAGCCGCAGTCTTGGCGCTTCGTCGGTGAAGACCTTTACGTCCATCACGATTCCGCTGGTGCTGCCGGCCATTCTCGCGGGCATGCGGTATCTCTTCATCCATTCCATGACGGCCATTAGTGCGACGATCTTCCTCGTGTCGGTTCACTGGACGCTCATCACCACCCGCATTCTGGAATGTATGACAGAGCTGCAGTTCGCGCAGGCCTGCGCTTTCTCCATTGTTCTTATCGTTCTCGTTTTCATTGCTTCGGGCGTCATCAATCTGCTTGCTCGGGCACTTTGCCGCAGCGGCGACGCCATCGGAGTTCACTGATCATGTCCATTTCACTCGAACTGCGCGGCATCTGCCGCGAGTATGTCAAAGACAACGAATCTTTTTTGGCGGTCGACAACGTGAATCTGACGGTTAACCCCGGAGAGTTCCTTACGTTTCTCGGCCCGTCGGGCTGCGGCAAGACCACCACGCTCAGAATGGTCGCCGGGTTTGAAATACCGTCTTCGGGGCAGATCATTGTGGACGGCTCCGACATTACTCAGCTGCCGGCCAATAAGCGCGACATGGGATTTGTCTTTCAGAACTATGCGCTTTTCCCACACATGACGATTTTTGAGAACGTTGCTTACGGTCTGCGCATTCGCGGACTGTCGGGCGACGCGCTCGCTTCGAAGGTGCGCGAAGGTTTGGCGATGGTCGGCCTGGGGAACGCCGAGCAGCGCTATCCCAATCAGCTCTCGGGCGGCGAACAGCAGCGCGTGGCGCTCGCGCGCGTGCTGGTGCTGAGGCCCAAGATTCTGCTGATGGACGAGCCGCTTTCCAATTTGGACGCAAAGCTGCGTCTGCACATGCGTACGGAAATCCGCCGCATCCAGCAGGATCTGCGCATCACGTGCCTCTATGTCACGCATGACCAGAAGGAAGCGCTCACTATGTCGGACCGCATTATGGTGATGAACCGCGGACGCATCGAGCAGGTCGGCACGCCGATGGAACTTTATGAAGATCCGGCCACGCCCTTTGTAGCGGACTTCATCGGTCAGGCCAATCTCATTCCCGGGACGCTTTTGGATGCTGAAGACGGCTACGCCCGCTTTCAAATTGGAGAGGCTGTGCTCAAGGCCCGCATGGGGCGTCAGAACCCGCCCGCAAAGGGTGAAAAGGCGCTGCTTGTGGTTCGTCCGGAAAATCTTGGCTTCAGCCAAGATGGGGGCGGCATCGCCATGCGCATCGTCAATCGTCTGTTTGAAGGCGACCGCATCAACTACGAAGTGGTGATTCCCGGTCTGGAGCAGATGAAGCCCTTTGCCATGTCTGTGCCGTTCCTGCCCGGGACGAAATTGGCCGATGCTGATGCAGCCATCTATGCATCCTTTATGCCGGATGCGGGGGTGGTTATCCGCGGGTGACTGCAGACCAACCGCTCAAATTCAAAAGAGGCAGCCGAGAACCTTTGTTCAGCTGCCTCTTTTTTGAAATCGGGCTCTTTCGACGGCATCAGCAGATGCGCGGAAGCTGCTCGCCGGTAAGCCAGTCGACCATGCGGCGGCCGCCCATCAGGGTTTCCATCTCTACAAATCCCGGTCCTTCGGAGCGCACTTCACCCACTTTGGCTGCCCCCGCGCCATGCAGATCCGCCTTCATGGCGGCAAGCGCCGCATCGGCTTCATCGGCCGGAACGATGCAGATCAGGCGGCCTTCGCAGGCGCTGAAAAGCGGGTCGAGCCCAAGGAATTCGCAGGCAGCTCGGACTTCATCCTTCACGGGGATGGCCGCTTCGTGCAGCAGAATGCCCACTTCAGATTCGGCAGCGATTTCATTCAAAGCCGTCCCCAGACCGCCGCGGGTGGGGTCACGCAGCACATGCACATTGGGGGCCGCCGCAACAATCGCTTCCACCATGCGGCCGAGCGGCGCACAGTCGGAAACCAGCGTCGTGCCGAAAGTCATGCCTTCGCGCAGACTCATTACGGTCATGCCGTGATCACCGATGGAGCCGGAAACCAGCACAACGTCGCCGGGGCGGGCAGCTTTGCCGGAAACCAAATGATCGGTGAGCCGCTCGCCGATCCCGGTCGTAGCGATGTAGACGCCGTCGCCGTGTCCTTTTTCCACAACCTTGGTGTCGCCCGTCACGATGGCAACGCCGGCTTCCTTGGCCGTTTCGGCCATGGAGATCACGATTTTCTCGAGGTCAGCGAGCGGAAAACCTTCTTCGAGAATAAAGGCCGCGGAAAGCCAGAGGGGCTTAGCGCCGCACATGGCAACGTCATTCACCGTGCCGGTCACGGCAAGCCGGCCGATATCGCCGCCGGGAAAGAAGAGGGGTTTCACGACATGGGCGTCACAGGAAACGGCTACCGGTTTGACGATAGGCGGCATGACAGCGCCGTCGTGGCCCTGAGCGAGCCACTCGTTGGTGAGGTGTTTGGCAAAGAGTTCGCCGATCAGCTGAGCGGAAGCCCGTCCGCCCGAACCGTGCGTCATGTCAACGGTGCCGCGGCGCACATCCAGCCGCCGTCCGAGTCCTGCACGTTCTGCCTTGAGATCATGAGTCATTGTTTTTCTCCGCTTGAAAGGTTTTGCGACGCTGACGGGCCGCAGGATCAGGCGTTTTTCTGAATTTCAATCGTGCTGTGACGGCCGTAGCTGTAGTACGCGGCGCAGGCGCCTTCGGAAGATACCATGCAGGCGCCGATCGGATGCGCCGGGGTGCAGACCGTACCAAAGAGCCGGCAGTCCTTGGGTTCTTTTTCACCGCGCAATATGGCGCCGCATTCACAGGCCTTATTGTCTGCCACACGGATTTCCGGCATTGAAAAGCGCTTTTCGGCGTCGAATTCAGCATATTCCGGGCGAATCCGCAGGGCGGATTTGGGTACTGTTCCGAGACCGCGCCATTCAAAGGATTCGCGCGGCTCAAAGACCTGCGCCATGAGTTCGACGGCCTTGCGGCTGCCGTTTTCCGTGACGGCGCGGATAAATTCGTTTTCCACTTCGCTTCTGCCGTCGTTCACTTGACGCACAAGCATCAGGATCGAGTAGAGCATATCGAGCGGTTCGAAGCCGCACACCACCACAGGAATCTTCCAGTCGCGGGCAAAGTGCTCATAGGGCTTCCAGCCGATCACGGTGGAAACGTGCGCCGGTCCCACGAGGCCATTGAGCTTCGGCGCATCCGGACGATCGGGCGCGGTGAGGAGAATATGCTCCATCGCCGCCGGCGTAAGCACGTGGCAGCAGAAAACAGAAAAATTCTTCAGCCCAAGCCGCTTCGCAGCGAGGATGGCAGCGGCCGTCGGAGGCGTTGTGGTTTCAAAGCCGATGGCAAAGAAGACTACCTGACGGTCAGGATTTTCGCGTGCAATCTTGACCGCATCCATCGGCGAATAAATCATGCGGACGTCTCCGCCCTCGGCCCGGCACTTAAAGAGCGACCGGCCTTTAGAGGCCGGCACGCGCATGGCGTCGGCGTAGGTGCAGAGGATCACATGTTCGTTAAGGGCCAAATTCATCGCCATGTCGATGCGGCCGATGGGCATCACGCACACCGGACAGCCCGGACCGTGAATCATGCGGATGGATTCAGGGAGGATGTCGCCCAAGCCCCAGCGAGAGAGCACGTGGGTGTGGCCGCCGCAGAACTCCATGAAACGGTATTCACGCTTGGGGTCGGCTTCTTCGCGGATGCGTGCGGCAATGCCCTTGGCGGTTTCGCCGGAACGGTATTCGTCGACGTACTTCACGCCGTTATCTCCTCAGAGTCAGCACTCGGGGCGGCGGGGTCGTTCGATGCCGCAGCGGCAGAAGGGGCAGCCAAGGCGGCAAGCGCCTTGAGCGTTTCCTGCGCTTCGGCTTCGTCAATGCGGTTGAGTGCAAATCCCACGTGCACGATCACCCAGTCGCCCGATTTCGGGTCATCAATCAAGGACACGTCCACGTCTTTTTCAATGCCGCCGATCATCGCGGCGGCGGTCATGCCGTCGGGCGATACGGTGGTGAGCTGAGCAGGAACTGCGAGACACATGATTAAATTCTCTTGAATGAAAAAAGTTCAATCGCTGCCGCGTCAGACGCGGGCCGGAGCAGCCGCGGAAGGTGCACTTTCGCGGCGGCCGGGGTCTCTTGAGTGATTGAACAGGGTTTTATCTTGAATGAAAGGATACTCGGCTTTGCCTTGCGCCAGAGCGAGGGACGCGAGCCAAGCCTGGCCGAGCGCGAGGCCGCCGTCCCCGGGCGGCACGACATGCGGCAGATGCGCAGCAATGCCGAGCGCTTGGAGTCCGGCCGGAACAGCTGAAGCCAGTGTTCGGTTGAGAAAGCACCCGCCCGAGAGCATCACGTCGGCACGGTCGGGGTCATGGCGCGTTGCGGCATCAATCCAGTCGACGAGCGCTCGAGAAAGAACGAGTTCAAAGGCAGCGGCGGCCTGAGCCTGACGGCGCTTCGTGCGGCCTTCCGGGTGCGCGAGAAAAGCCGAGAAGCTCTTCCAGAAAGGTGCGAGCGAGAGTACACCCTCTTGGATTGTCCAGGTCGGGTCAAAGCCCGCGAGAATCTGCGTCTCAGGAACGTGCCGCAGGATCGGCGCCGCCGCGCTTTCGAGCCGCATGGCGGCGGTGGCTTCGTCCTTTTGAACGCTGCAGAGTCCAAGAAGCGCTGCTGCGGCATCAAACCAGCGGCCGAGCGCGGAGGTTCTGGGCGTATTGGGCGAGGCAGCCAGCCGGGGAAGCGCGGCGAGCATCCAAGGAGACACTTCGGGGCCGGAAAGCAGCGGCTCAATCAAATCTTCACGATCGAAAGAAAGCAGGAGCGCTGCGCCCATGCGCCAGCATTCCCGAGCCGCACGGTCGCCGCCCGGGAGCGGGAGCGCTTCCAGCGTGCCCAGCCGTTCAAAACCTTCGGCCGAGCAGGCGAGGAGTTCTCCGCCCCAAACGCTGCCGTCGGGACCGAGTCCGACGCCGTCCAAAGCCGCGCCGATGGTGCGTGTGCTGCGGCCGGCTTCGGCCATCACCGCTCCAACATGTGCGGCATGGTGCGCAATGGCGACCAGGGGCTTCTGGTGCTCATGCGCAAGCTTTTGTGCGAGCTGCGCGGAGAAAAAGTCCGGGTGCAGGTCGCAGGCGTAAGCATCGGGCGCTTCATCGAGAATTTTTTCGAGGTGCTCGGCCGCGAGCTCGAGTGCCTGGCAGCTCGCCACATTTTCCAGGTCGCCGATGTGCTGCGTGAGGAATAGTTCCCTGCCGCGGGTGAGCGCAGCGGCGTTCTTTAAGAAACTCCCCGCGGCCAATACGGCATGCGGCGCACAGCACCCTTGGGCGGCGGGCACCGCTTGAATCTGCACGGCTTCGGGCGTGACGCCGCGTCCGCGGCGCACCCAGAGCGGCAGGTCGTTCACAAAGCGCACAACCGAATCATCGCACCGGATGAGAATCTCGCGGTTATGCATGAGGAACTTGTCTGCAATCTGCCCAAGACGAAGCACGGCTTCGTCGTTGTCAATCACAAGGGGCTCTCCGCCGGGATTGGCGCTCGTCATGACGAGGAGTGACGGGCAGAGGCGCTTTTCAAACCAATCCGCCTCGGCGGGCTCACCTTCGAGCGCATGGAAAAGAAGCGCATGAAGCGGCGTATAAGGCAGCATGACACCAAGTTCGCTTACGCCGTCGGCAATGCCCGGGAGTTCAAGGAGCGGTTTCGCCGGGTCTTCCTCGGATTCGATGCGTTCGAGGAGGACGATGGGGTGGGCGGGAGAAAGCAGCATCTTCTCTTCCGCTGCCGAGACATGCACAAACTCGCGAATGGACTGCGTGTTTGCGGCCATCACTGCCAGCGGCTTCTCGCCGCGGCCTTTACGGGCGCGCAGCCGTTCAACCGCTTGAGGGTTGCGCGCGTCGCAGACGAGGTGAAAGCCTCCGATCCCCTTAACCGCAACAATTTCACCGCGGGCAATCGCTTGGGCGGCAGCCCGAACAGGGTCGCCGGCTTCGGCAATCAAGTGCCCACGGGCATCCGTCCACGAGAGCTCTGGTCCGCACACCGGGCAGGCATTAGGCTGAGCATGAAAGCGCCGGTCAGCAGGATCTTCATATTCCTTCAGACAGGCCGGACACATCGGAAACACCGCCATGGACGTCTGCGGACGATCGTAGGGAAGGGCGCGCGTAATCGTAAAGCGCGGACCGCAGTGCGTGCAGTTGGTGAAGGCGTAGCGAGAGCGGCGATTGGACGGCGTAAAGACCTCCGTGAGGCATGCCCGGCACACGGATGCATCCGGAGTGATCATCGTTGAGACTTCACCCGCGGTTTCGCTTTTAACGATTCGGAAATCCGTAAAACCGACCGTCTCCGCCGGAAAAACTTCAAGCGTATCGATGCGGGCCAATGGCGGGCATTCGCGGCGCAGCGCCGCCGGGAATGCATCCAGGGCCCGCGGATCCCCCTCGAGGCGCACGCCCACCCCCTGCGGGTCATTGAAGACTTCGCCGCGAAGGTTAAGTGCCGCGGCAATGCGCCAGACCGTCGGGCGAAAGCCTACGCCTTGAACGAGGCCGTTCACGCGTACGAGTCGGGCTTCAATGTCTTTAGCATTGACGTTGGTCGGGGTCACGATGTTCTCTTTATGGACTGAATGCTCGTGAAGGAGCTCGCAGACGGCTTTTAAGCAGCGGCCTCAGGCTCCTTCATCAGGAAGGCCGTCAGAGGCTTGCGAGCACGAGCTGAGCCTTTACCCAAGCAAGCCACTTTTCCAACCCTTCGCCTGTGGTGGCTGAGAGCTCGAGCACCTTGGCTCTGGGATTGACGCGCAGCACATTGGTTGCGGCCCGTTCAGCGTCAAAGCGAACATAGGGCAAAAGATCAATCTTATTGATGATCACCAGGTCGCTCGCGCGGAACATGTCGGGGTATTTGAGCGGCTTGTCGTCGCCTTCGGTGACAGAGAGCACCGCCACTTTATGCGCTTCGCCGAGATCAAATTCGGCCGGGCAGACGAGGTTGCCGACGTTTTCGATAAAGACGACCGAGTGTTCTGCGGGCGGGAGCGCGTCAAGCGCACGTTCTATCATGGCCGCATCCAGATGGCAGCCCTTGCCGGTATTGATTTGGAGCGCCCGGGTGCCGGTCGCACGAATGCGGTCCGCATCGTTGTCGGTTTCCTGGTCGCCTTCAATCACCATGGTGGGCACATCGGAGAGCGCCTTAAGCGTTGCGCAGAGGAGTTCTGTCTTTCCCGATCCCGGGCTCGAGACGAGGTTGAGCGCGAGCGCACCGAGCTTGGTAAAGCGCGCGCGGTTCTTGGCGGCTACGGCATCGTTGCGCGCCAGAATGTCCTCTTCAATCGAAATGGCGCGGCCGGCGGACATGTCCGCATCGTGCGAATGCGCCGGATGGTCATGACCGTGACTGTGGTCGTGCGGATGGGCATGAGCATGTTCATGATCGTGGGTATGGCCGTGATCGTGATCATGGTCGTGGTCATGAACCGTAAGCGTCACGTTGCCGTCGGCGTCAACATGTTCATGCATATGTGGGCCGGAATGGCCGCAGCCGCAAGTGGTGCACATGGTTTTTCTTCCTTTTCATCTGAAGTCTGCGGAGTGCTCATCTGCCGCGAAGGCAGCAGGGCGACTGTCAGCAGTTCTTTTTTCGTAAAGCGGAAAGAGGGTTCTGAAGGTTTCGGGACGTATGCGGGCGGTCTGGCCGTCAGCCGTGACTGTCCGCAGGGTCGTCAGGAGCTTCAAGAATGTCGATCACGCGCATTTCCGTTCCTCCCGTCGCGGCAAGCTGATAGCCGCCGCAGTCGGGACAGGGATCGCCGTAGCGGTGAAGCGGAATGGTTTTTTGGCATTGAAGACACCAAGCTTCACCGTTTGGCCGTTCAATTTCAAGTTCTGCGTTTTGGGCGACGCCGCCCTTACGCACTGACTGCCAGGCAAATTCGAGACTGGGAATGTCAACGCCGGCGAGTTCGCCGATGGAGACACGCACGGTCTTAACGTGCCGGACATGGTTGGCATTGGCTGTGCGTTCAACAATTTCGATGATGCCTTCGGCAATGGAAAGTTCATGCATTGCTCGGCACTCCAATCAGTTCATAGGCGGCATCACTATAAGCCGCTGCAGTCTGCGGCGCACGCACACCGTTGTCCGTGCGCTCCGTGCGGGGAGCTGCCGGCCGGCGCATCGCTTCGAGAGCGGCATCCTGAGCCTGTGTTCCCGCCGCGGGCGTATAGGCAAACGTGATCGGCACGCAGGCATCGAGCGCAAAGAGCGCGCGGCGCACACGGACCTCAAGCTTGCGGCGTTCAAGATCATCCTGCGGAAACCGGAGTTCCTTTACCACCGGCCGGGCAATGCGCTGACCCGGACCATTGGGAGAGAATTGCCACTCCGTGGGAGAGGTGATGCGCAGTGCAGTGAGCTCGCCCTGCGCAGAGACGGCCGCCGCATGGGCGAGGAGTCCCCGAGCGGTCTCAACGAGACAGATGCCCGTGCCGTCGGCGGGCGACGAGGCCGACAGGATATGCGTAAAGGCGTCGCCCGCTTCGAGCGCCTCATCTCGGGCTTCCCGGCACATCGTGCAGGCCCGGTAGGCGCGAAGCACTTCAGCGGTTTCGACGATGCGCGCAGCCATCAGTACTGCGGGCTTGCAGCCGAAGCGGCTGAGGAGCCCCTCCACCACAGGGTGGTTCCTCAGCCGTGCTGCGGAACCGGTGAGCCGCGGCGTGCCCTGCCAGAAAGGCGCAAGGTCAAAACCCGGATCATGGAGCATGCGGTAGCAGAGCTCTTCGCTGAAGGCCTGCCTTTCGAGGGCGGCATGATGCGGCAGCGGCGGAATTTCGGATTCCGGAAAGGCCCGCGGGTCAAGCGTTTCAGCGCAGGCGAGCATGGAAGCAAGCAGGTGGGCTGCGGGGAGTTTTGCCGCGTAAGCCTTCGCCCACTGCATTATGGCGGCTGCCGCTTCATCATCGGGTTTTTCGACCAAGGCGCAGAAATCCTCCGGCGGCATGCCCCAAAGGCTCGTTTGAGCGATGGCGGCTGCGGCATTCATGGAGGCCGAGAGCTCTGCCCGCGTGCGCTGAGCCAAATGGCGTTCCGTTTCCGACCACGAGCTCCTCATCGGGAGCTTAAGCAAAGCGCTCGCTGCCTGAGAAAGGACGGCGCGCAGACGACCGACAGCACGAGCGTCAACGGGCTCAAGAGCGGGGGCCGGCGGCAAATCTCCCGGCATAACATTGAGCGCTTCGCTTTCAAGCTCCAGGCGAGAAGCTTCCAAGAGCAAAACGCGGAGGTTTTCTGTGAGCCCCTCGAGCCGCACGGCGTCCGCCAAGAGACGCTGACGTTCGAGCTTAGAGCCGTCGAGTTTTTCATCTTCACCGCGGGCTGCCGACAGCGCGCCCTCAAAGGCGGCCAGATGAGCGAGCGGACAGAGGCCATAGAGGAGCGTCAGCATCCGGCGAACCTTGCCGCGGTTTTCCGGCAGCGATGCCGCGCGCGCAACAGCATTGGTGCGCGTTGAGGAAACGACTGCCGTCGCTCGGCTGCAGGGCTTTGACTTGATATGCACGCGGATGGAGGCGTCATCAATGATCATGGTTTGATGCCCTCCGAGTGAGAGGCTGGGCGAAGCGGATCGCCTGCGCCGTTGCCGGCATGCGTCGTATCTCTGCTGATGAGGGACGCTGCAGGAGCGCCGGGCGCATCATCCGAGGGCTCCGCCTTTTTGCGGCGGCCGAAGAGTTCGCGGCGCGATACGGGTTCTTCGAGCTTATCAAAGAAGGATTCGCGCTCAGCGGGCTGAGGTTCAGGTTCAGGCTTGGGCGGCGTTAGGGGCGGCGTTGCTTCAATGTTCTTGGGCGGGGTCATCCGAATCGGAATGACGCGGCGAAGCTGGCCGTCCGCGGTCGGCGGCACCCAGGCGGCTGCGTCTTCATCGTCCTCCGGAATGGACTGGGCCTTAAAGAGCGTGTCTAAAGTGATTTTGCCGATGAGGTCAGCGGTTTCCTGATCGCCCACATCAAGGAGCGGGCTCTTGAGCGACAAAAAGAGGCAGCGTCCCAAAATCGGATCTTCAACGGCCCGAAATGGAAAGTCGCCCGCGGGCAGTTCAATGATTCGGGTGCGGTCGACAGGAACGTCTACCCATCCTTCTCTTGAACCGCAGGCATAAATACCAAGCACAGCCCAGGGCGTCGTCACCACGCCGATCCAGTCGTTGCCCCAGCGCCGCCAGCCGGCAGAACGCACAACGAGCTTGGGGTTGAGGATCGGGAGACCCGCCATGCGCGTTTTTTCAATCTGCCGGAGACCTTCGTCGAAAAACTCCGCCGGCGACTGCGTAAAAACACGCAGGCGTCTGCTCGGATTCTCGCGCTGCGCTTCGGTCATGGATCTTTCTCCTCACTTCTCCATATTGCCGGAAGGCCATCAAAACTCGATCGGCTCCGGCATGGAAGACGTTTTGCGTCTGCTGACAGCATGCGACGCGTCCATGGTGACGAAGCGGCGGGATGATCGGCCGGCAGCTGCGGCCTCTTTTGCCGTCCTTAACGGACGCTCCTGATTCAGGCAAAAGGCGCAGTCTGTTTTTTTGCTCCCCGAGTATAGAAGGCCGCCGGCCGAGCGCCAATCCGTCGAAGGAATACGCTGTCCTAATCTTTAAGCAGTAGAAGCGCAAAACGTACGTCCTCTTTGGGAGAGCCATTTTGTTGAAAACGGAAAAGCCGCCCAAACGATATTTGAAAACGGAATGGCGTACCTTGAAGAGCTAATAGTGTTTTCCAATGACATTGATTATTCGGAAAATGCTTGGCTCTACACCTTGCTAGTACTTTTGACCTATATGAAGCGAGCATTAGGGGGGATGCGCAGAACAATTTTGGGTTTTAATCTTCTCACCAGCTGCAGCGACAAGTGTTTTCAGAACCTTTTCGCTATTTCTCGATAATGAGGGAAAAAGATTTTGGCAAAAGTAGTCTTAAATCCTTAATCGCGGCAGAATGAAAAGAAGCTTGCCTCCGGCGCACCCTCCAGCCGGTTTCCAAGCTCGACCCGCTTTTCTCTAACGAGGGGAGACCAACATGTTTGAAACGCAATACGAGGCGCTGCGCCGCCGCGGCATCAGCCGCCGCAGCTTCCTGCAGTTCTGCTCGCTCACTGCGGCGAGCCTTGGACTCGGGAGCGCCGGTGCGCAGGAAATCGCCCATGCGATGGAAACCAAACCGCGCACGCCCGTTATCTGGCTCCACGGCCTGGAATGCACCTGCTGCTCTGAAGCCTTCATCCGATCCTATACGCCGATCGTCGCCGATGTGGTGACGAACATGGTGTCGCTCGACTACGACGACACGATTATGGCCGCTGCCGGCGAACAGGCAGAAGAGTCGCTGCACGAGACGATCGAAAAGTACAAGGGCAACTACATTCTGGCTGTCGAAGGCAACATTCCGCTTCATCAGGGCGGCATCAACTGCGTGCCTAACGGCGAAATCTTCCTCAATAAGATCAAGCACGTCGCCGAAGGCGCCAAGGCTGTGATCGGCTGGGGTTCCTGCGCCGCCTGGGGCTGCGTGCAGGCCGCCAAGCCCAATCCCACGGAATGCGTGCCGATCACGGAAGTGATTACCGACAAGCCCATCGTCCTGGTGCCGGGCTGCCCGCCGATTCCGGAAGTGATGACCTCGGTTATTACCTACATCCTCACCTACGATCGTCTCCCGCCGCTCGACCGTCTCGGCCGTCCGAAGATGTTCTACGGCCAGCGCATTCACGACAAGTGCTATCGCCGCGGTCACTTCGACGCCGGTCAGTTCGCCGAGAAGTTTGATGATCAGGGCGCCAAGCTCGGCTACTGCCTCTATAAGGTCGGCTGCAAGGGTCCGACGACCTATGCGCCTTGCTCGACGATTCAGTGGAACGAAGGGCTGTCCTGGCCTGTTAAGTCCGGCCACGGCTGCATTGGCTGCGCTGAACCCAACTTCTTTGACAAAGGCAGCTTCTACGAACACGAAACGACCGTTCTGCCCCCGATCTTTGCGGGCGTTGAAGGCACGGTCGATAAGGTCGGCCTCGCCACTGTTGCAGTGGTGGGCGCTGCAGCTGCAGCGCATGCTGCCCTCTCGGCGGTTGCTCAGGCGCGCGCCAAGACCAATAAGGAAATCGGAGGTAAGGAATAATGAGCGAACGCAGAATCGTAGTCGACCCGGTCACCCGCATTGAAGGTCACCTGCGCGTGCAGGCAGTGCTGGGCGATGACGGCAAGATCGTCGACTCCATGAGCACCGGCACGATGTGGCGCGGCCTCGAAGTCATTCTGAAGGGCCGCGATCCCCGCGACGCCTGGGCGTTCGTTGAACGCATCTGCGGCGTCTGTACGGGTATTCACGCGCTTTCGGCCGTCCGTGCCGTTGAGGATGCAATCGGCATCAAGATTCCGAAGAACGCCAATCTGATCCGCAATATCCTCAATGCCACCCTCTACATTCATGACCATATCGTTCACTTCTATCAGCTCTCAGCGCTCGACTGGGTGGACGTTGTCAGTGCGCTCGATGCCGATCCCCGCGAAACGGCTGCTATCCAGCAAAAGATTTCGCCGCGCCATCCGCTCGCAGCTGTCGGTTACTTCCGCGATGTGCAGAACCGCGTGAAGAAGCTCGTTGAATCGGGGCAGCTCTCGATTTTCAATAAGGGCTATTGGGGCCATCCCGCCATGAAGCTGCCGCCGGCTGTGAATCTGCTCGCGGTCGCGCACTACCTTGAAGTGCTCGACTTCCAGCGTGAAGTTGTGCGCATTCATACCATTCTGGGCGGCAAGAACCCGCATCCGAACTATCTTGTGGGCGGCGTCGCCTGCCCGATCAACGTCCACGATACGGGTGCTCAGGGCACGATGGTAAACGAAGTGACGCTTAACTACATGCGTCAGGTCGCCCAGCATGCCATCGACGTCGTCGCGAACGTCTATATCCCGGACATCAAGGCCATTGCGTCCTTCTACCCGGATTGGTTCAAGTACGGCAAGGGGCTCGCGGGCATCAACATGATGTCCTACGGCGACTTCCCCGAAATCGCGAACGACTATTCTGACAAGTCAATCCAGATTCCCCGCGGCGCCATCCTCAACGGCAACCTCAATGAAGTCTTTGATGTTGACACGCGCGATCCCGAACAGGTTCAGGAATTTGTTGACCACTCCTGGTACAAGTATCCGGAAGCCGACAAGGGTCTGCATCCTTGGGACGGCATTACTGACCAGCACTACGAACTCCCGCCGGGAAGCGACGGTACGGAAACGAAGTTCAACTGGCTCGCTCCGGACGGCAAGTACTCCTGGATCAAGAGCCCGCGCTGGCGCGGCCACATGATGGAAGTGGGCCCGCTTGCCCGTATGGTGATCGGCATCGCGAAGAACGTTCCGCACTATAAGGAACCGGCTCTCGAGCTTCTGAAGGAATTGAATCTCCCGCTCGAAGCCGCCTTTTCCACGCTCGGCCGTCATGCTGCCCGTGCGCTTGAGTGCCAGTGGATGACGCATAAGCTCGCGCAGTACATTGATGACCTCACGGCCAACATCAAGGCCGGCGACGAAACTGCGGCCAATATGGAGTTCTGGGAACCCAAGACTTGGCCGAAGGAATGCCGCGGCGTGGGTCCGTGCGAAGCTCCGCGCGGCGCACTCGCTCACTACTGCGTCATCAAGAACGGCCGCCTCGAAAACTGGCAGGCGGTGGTGCCCACGACCTGGAATGCTTCGCCGCGCTCCAGTGAAGGGCAGAAGGGTACCTATGAGCTTTCGCTCATTGGTACGCCGCTCGCTGATCCGAAGCGTCCGCTGGAGATCATCCGTACGATCCACAGCTTCGACCCGTGCCTTGCCTGCGCTACGCATCTCTACTCGCCCGAAGGCGAAGAGCTTACGTCCGTGCAGGTGTGCTGAGGTCAAGGAGGACCTATGAAAATCGATCCAGTCACCTACGAAGTAGACATGAGTGCGGGTACGCACCCGCTTTATGTCTGGGAGGCGCCGGTTCGAGTGTGGCACTGGGCCATGATGGTCTGCATGTTCGTGATGATTGTGACCGGGTTCCTCATTGGGGCGCCTTTGGTTTCCAATCTCGGCGATACATGGGCTACCTATGACTTCGCCTACATCCGCTTTGCGCATTTTGCGGCCGGCATCATCTACACGGTGCTGTTCATCTACCGTCTCTACTGGGCGGTCGTCGGGAACAAGTACTCGCGTCAGATCTTCATTCCGCCGCTTTGGTCGTGGAAGTGGTGGAAGGGTGTTTTCGGTCAGGTTGCCTATTACCTCTTCATGAAGAAGACGAGCGCAGAATACGCGGGTCACAATCCGCTCGCGCAGCTTGCCATGTTCGGCTTCTTCGTGCTGGGCAGCATCCTCCTCATCATCACGGGTCTTGCGCTTTATGCTCAGGCCTGGGGTGCCGACACGAGCTGGATGGCCTGGTTCGGATGGGTGTTCACGCTCTTTGGCGATGCTCAGGCCGTGCGTACGGTGCACCATGCACTGATGTACGTTCTGATTATTTTCACCATCGCGCATATGTACATGTCCTTCCGTGAAGACATCATGGGCGGCTGCACCACGCTCTCGTCCATGACCACGGGTCTGCGCATGTTTAAGCACGCCGGCGGTGATGAACATTAATTCCAAATAAAAGTCAAACCATTGAAAAACTCACCTGGAGCAAGTGCTTTAGGTGAGTTTTTTTCAGTGCGCCCGGCGGCGCCCGGGTGATTGTGTCCGGACCTCCCGGAGTTAGTTTCCGAGCGTTTGGGATAAAATCTCCGACATGTAAACCCATGAGAGTAGTCGCCTCATCATCCGAGGCAGCCGAAATCATGGTTTTTGTATCTTTGTTATAAAAATCTTTTGTGTTTCGGGGACTTCTGCGGCTGATTCGAAAGCCGCTCTGTTGCTGCTGATGGAATTTCTTTTTGATCCCACCCTGTGGGTCGGACTTTTGACGCTTGTTGTGCTCGAGCTGGTGCTCGGCATCGACAATTTGGTTTTTATTGCCATCCTGGCCAACAAATTGCCGGCTAAGCAGCAAGATCGTGCGCTTTATACCGGTTTAGGCATGGCTATTTTCCTGCGGCTGGCTTTGCTTTCGGTGATGAGCTGGCTGGTGGGGCTGACAGCGCCGCTTTTCACGCTCTGGGGTCATTCGTTTTCCCTGCGCGACCTCATTCTTTGCGCCGGCGGGCTCTTCCTGCTTTTTAAAGCCACTTCAGAACTTCATGAACGATTGGAAGCGCGTCCGCATGAAGAAAGCGCGGCGGGTTCTGCGACAAGTTTTTGGCTGGTGATCGTCCAGATTTTGATTTTGGATGCGGTCTTCTCCTTGGATTCCATCATTACGGCCGTCGGCATGGTGGACAATCTGGGCGTGATGATGGCAGCGGTAGTGATTGCCATCGGCGTCATGATGATCGCCAGCCGTCCGCTGACGGCTTTCGTCAACGCTCATCCCACCGTGGTGGTTTTGTGTCTGTCGTTTTTGCTGATGATCGGCCTCTCACTCGTGGCAGATGGGTTCGGCTTCCATATACCGAAGGGCTATCTCTACGCCGCCATTGGCTTCTCGGTCATGATCGAGTTCTTCAACCAATTGGCTGCCCGCAATCTGCGTAAGCATACGGAGAAGCTCCCCTTTCGCGCACGCACGCTTTCGGCGATTGTGAATTTGATGGGCCGGCCCGGCGAAAAGGTTGACACGGCTGCGGAGGGCACTGCCGCAGACCGCAAGCCTGACATGTTTGCTGAGGAAGAACGGCACATGGTTGAAGGCGTGCTTTCCTTGGCGGAACGTACGGTCAAAACCATCATGACGCCGCGCTGCGATGTGGTCTGGATCGATCTAGATCATCCCGCATCGGAGACTGCCGCGCTCATCAAGCGTGAGCCGCACAGCTGCTACCCCGTCTGTGAGGGGTCGCTTGACAATGTGATCGGGATATTAAAAGCGAAGGATTTAGCTGGCGATACGCTCAATCCTGCTGCTATTGCCGACATTGCTCGGCGCCGTCGTGCATTGGTGGTGCCGGAAACGGTCAGTGTGATTGGATTGATGAGGAATTTCCAAGAGGGCAATCATCACATTATTTTGGTGGCTGACGAATTCGGCATTATCCAGGGCTTAGTGACGACGCATGACCTTTTGGAAGCGATTGCGGGTGATTTTCCGGATGAAAACGAGGGACGCTTTATCGAACCGATCGCGGGAGGCTGGTCGGCAGAGGGCGCTGCTGACCTCTTCCTGGTCGAACAGACCACACAGGTGAGCGGGCTGCGTCCCGAAAATGACAGCTGCGCAACGCTCGCCGGGCTGCTCTTGGAGAAGTTCGGGCGGATTCCGTCAGCCGGAGAGTCCATCACATTCAGCGGACTGCGGTTCGATGTGGTTAAAGCAACCCGCAGCCGTATCGAGCGGGTGCGGATTTCCCGAACTGATGCGCACTGACTGTTTGTACGCTCATAAAGTGAGGAGCCAGCAGGGGGGTGGGTGAAACTGCTCTCCTCGAATTTTTCGAGCAGTTCAAAGGAGAGCATCCATACTGTGCAGTGCGGTTTCGCTGACGATATGGACTACCAGAATTGCTCTGATTTGGCTCCAAAGTCCGTTGAGTACGGACAAATTTCGGCTCAATACATTCAAGACGTCATACATATTTACGTACTACACATCGTGGTGCGGTTATTTGCAGGTGCTCTCCGATTCGAAGAAAATCCTGAGTCTTATAATTCTTAAAATATTCATAACGAGCTGAAGTCCTTTTGAAATGCGACTGGCATTCAGCTGTCAACAATAAGAAGAGCCAGTCAACTACCCCGGCCTAAAGGCCGAAGCTTGTGAAAGCAGGTCTGGTTGACCAGCCTAAGTTTTTCGAGTACTACGTTGCAGACAGGTTCAAGACCCACCTCGGAATGCTTCCTCAGTTCCGAGCTCTGGAAGCCTCAGA
>ERZ836939.196-NODE-196-length-83187-cov-7.569384_pt1 | contig 83187 bp, 81 predicted proteins | sample MGYA00519912_ERZ836939 | MGnify/ENA primary metagenome ERZ836939 (study PRJEB31850, sample SAMEA3708810) | human gut metagenome | biome: human gut; feature: human-associated habitat; material: faeces | place: China | collected 2014 ...
ATGTCCATGAAGTCCATAGCCATATCTTCAAAGTTTGCTTCTGGATGCTCATACATGATCCACATGATCTTACCAGCGTCCATTGCAGATCCACCACCAAGAGCGATGATTGTATCTGGCTCGAACTGTCTCATCTGATCAACACCCTTACGAGCACACTGAAGTGTCGGGTCTGGAGCAACCTCAAAGAAGCATGTATGCTGGATTCCCATCTCGTCCAGTTTCTTTTCGATCGGAGCTACATATCCATTCTTGTACAGGAAAGAGTCTGTTACGATGAATGCTTTCTTCTTGTGCATTACTGTACCAAGTTCATCCAGTGCAACCGGCATAGAACCTTTCTTAAAGTATACCTTTTCAGGTGTTCTGAACCACAGCATATTCTCTCTCCTCTCAGCTACTGTCTTGATATTAAGAAGATGTTTCACTCCTACGTTCTCGGAAACTGAGTTTCCACCCCAAGAACCGCATCCAAGTGTCAGAGACGGAGCCATCTTGAAGTTGTAAAGATCTCCGATTCCACCGTGAGAAGAAGGTGTATTGATCAGAACACGGCAAGTCTTCATTGCTGCTGCATGCTTAGCGATCTTCTCTGTCTCAGCCGGATGAACATAAAGAGATGATGTATGTCCGTATCCACCGTCTGCTACAAGCTGAGCTGCTTTCTCAAGTGCCTCATCAAATGTCTTAGCTTTATACATACCAAGTACCGGAGATAATTTTTCATGTGCAAACTCTTCTGAGATATCTACAGACTCAACTTCACCGATAAGGATCTTTGTCTCCTTCGGAACATCTACGCCAGCCATCTTAGCGATCTCGTAAGCTGACTTTCCAGGGATCTTGCTGTTCAATGCACCGTTGATGATGATTGTCTTCCGAACTTTGTCAAGCTCCTCACCTGGTTTCAGGAAGTAGCATCCTCTGTACTGGAATTCTTTCTTAGCTTCCTCATATACGCTTTCAAGAACAGTTACGGACTGCTCTGAAGCACAGATCATACCATTATCAAATGTCTTAGAATGGATGATGGAATTGACTGCCAGCTTGATATCAGCAGTATCATCAATGATTGCCGGGGTATTTCCTGCACCTACTCCCAGTGCCGGTTTTCCGGAAGAATATGCTGCCTTTACCATACCCGGACCACCGGTTGCCAGAATAATATCAGCATCCTTCATTACCGTGTTAGTCAGCTCCAGAGATGGAACATCGATCCATCCGATAATTCCCTCCGGTGCACCAGCTTTTACGGCTGCGTCCAGAACAACTTTCGCTGCTGCAATGGTGCAGGCTTTTGCACGCGGATGTGGGGAAATGATGATTGCGTTGCGTGTTTTCAGGGCAATCAGTGTCTTGAAGATAGCGGTTGAAGTCGGGTTGGTGGTGGGGATGACAGCTGCAATCAGGCCAATCGGCTCTGCAATCTTCTTGATACCGTACTCCTTATCTTCCTCAATCACGCCAACTGTCTTGGTATCCTTATATGCATTGTAAATATACTCGGCCGCATAGTTGTTTTTGATGACCTTGTCTTCCACAATACCCATGCCGGTCTCTTCCACTGCCATCTTTGCAAGAGGAAGACGCATCTTATCAGCCGCGCTGGCAGCTGCAAAGAATATTTTGTCTACCTGCTCCTGTGTGTAAGTAGCAAAAATTTTCTGTGCTTCGCGCATTGCATTCATTTTTGCATTCAGTCCGTCCACGCTGTCGATGATTTCCGGAACAACCTGCTCGATTTTCTTTGCCATTTCCTTTTCCTCCATTTTTCCTTCATTTTTCCTTGTGTTTGTGATGCATTGGGGCTGCATCAGCCTGTTTGGGTTGGGGTATTATTCTTATTGATAATTAATTAACAATCTCACTGTTTGCATTATAACCCTTCGTTAAAAATATGTCAATATGTATTTTAAAATATTTTTGTTTTTTCATATTTGGACAGGCTTGATTGTTAAAAACAAATCAGGAAAAGGCTGAAAAGGAAACGGCCCCGGAACTTCCCGTTCCAAAACCGTTTCCTTCTATATGATTATACCCTGTTTTATTTTACAGGATAAAATCCTGTTGGGGACTCGCTGAGATTGATCATGATGTTCTTCATCTGGGTATAATGCTCCAGCATTACCTTATGGGTTTCACGTCCAATGCCGGATGCCTTATAGCCGCCAAATGGCGCTCCCTCCGGAATGGCATTGTAGGTGTTCACCCACATGCGTCCTGTTTCAACGGCCCGTGACACCCGCAGGGCCCTGTTGATATCCCTGGTCCATACGGCTCCTCCCAGGCCGTATTCGCTGTCATTGGCCATGTCAATCACCTCATCCTCTGTCCTGAACTTAAGGATGCAGGCAACCGGCCCGAAGATTTCTTCCTGGGCAACCCTCATGTGGTTTGTGACATTTCCAAGGAGGGTGGGCTTAAGGAAGCAGCCGTTTTCCAGTCCCTCTGACTTTAGCTGTTCACCTCCGCAGAGAAGTTCTGCGCCCTCCGCCTTTCCGATTTCTATGTACTGAAGGATTTTTTCCATCTGGCCCTTGTTAATCTGGCTGCCCATCTGGGTGTCTGCCTCCCAGGGAAGCCCCACCTTGACCTGGTTAAACCGCTTCACTGCCTCTTTCACGAACCTGTCATAAATGCTTTCCTGGACAAATACCCTGGAACCCGCGCAGCACACCTGGCCCTGGTTAAAGAGGATGCCCATCTGCAGGCCGTCCATGGCCATTTCCCAATCACAGTCCTCAAAGAAGATATTAGCCGACTTTCCCCCCAATTCCAGGGTGGACGGTATCAGTTTCTGTGCAGCTGCCAGCGCAACATTCCTGCCCACTTCCGTGGACCCGGTAAAGGCCAGCTTCCTGAAGCCCTTATGCTCCAGCATATATTGGCCGGACCTGGAGCCGGAACCGGTCAGCACGTTAAACACGCCCGCCGGAAGCACATCCTGATTCAGCCCTGCAAGTTCCAGCACGCTTAATGGGGTGGCGCTGGAGGACTTAAATACAGTGCAGCAGCCGCTTGCCAGCACCGGCGCCAGTTTCCAGGCAGCCATGAGGAATGGGAAGTTCCAGGGCACGATCTGCCCAACCACGCCGATGGGCTCCCTGAGGATCAGGCTTAACGTACTTTCCCCAAGCATGTTGGCGCTTCCCTCATCCGCCATGATGCAGCCCGCAAAGTAACGGAAATGCTGGGCGGACATAGGTATATCCACGGTCATGGTCTCCCTGATTGGCTTGCCGTTGTCCAGGGATTCCACCATTGCCAGGTGTTCCCGGTTGGCGTCAATGATATCCGCAATCTTGTTTAAAATAGCGGCTCTTTCATTGACTGTCACGTGTTTCCAGGACTCAAAAGCCTTCCAGGCTGCCTTTACAGCCTCATCCACATCCTCCTTTGTCGCCTCCGCACACTCAGCCAGCACGCTGCTGTCCGCGGGGCAGTATGTCTTAAAGGTCCTGCCGTCAGAAGAATCCTTCCACCGGCCTCCGATAAACAACTGGTATCTGGCCTTAAGTTCTACATTATGCATTGTAAATTCTCCTCTCCACACTTGGTACAGCATACGGACAGGCTTTTAGGGTACAAAAAAAACATGTATCTTAAAGCCAGCCTAAAACCGCCCTAAAACACCATGTTTCCAGAAAAACCTTCCTTGCCGGAAGATTAATACGGTTGTGTTACCCCTCTGGCCACTATGATATATCATAAGACAGGCAATAGTCAACAAAAATCTTTTATTTAACAAACCAATTTTGTTAATATTGCATTAACACCATGCTTCTTTACTCCCCAACATAAGCCTGACGGTAAATCTCAATTACCTGTTCCCTGGTTGCAGTCCTTGGGTTTGTCAGCTGGCATACATCCTTCTTGGCATTGTCAGCCATGATTCCAAAGTCCTCCTCCCTTACTCCCAGCTGCTTTAAATCCGTAGGGATTTCCAGCTGCCTGCTCAGCTTCTTAATGGCCTCAATTGCCTTTTCAGCTGCGCATGTTACGGAAATGCCTTCTACCTGGACACCCATTGCCTGAGCCACATCCCTGAACCGGTTCATATTGCCAATCAGGTTGTAGCTCTCAACATATGGCAGCAGGATTGCATTGCATACACCGTGGGGCAGGTTATAAAAGCCGCCCAGCTGATGCGCCATGGCATGGACATAACCAAGGGATGCATTGTTAAATGCAATTCCCGCCAGGTACTGGGCATAAGCCATCTTATCCCTGGCTTTCATGTAATTTCCATTGGCAACTGCCTTGGGAAGGTAGTGGGCAATCATCTTAATGGCCATGATGGCCGCAGCGTCTGTCAGCGGATTGGCATCCGTGGACACATAAGCTTCAATGGCATGGGTCAGCGCATCCATGCCCGTGGATGCTGTCAGTGACGGCGGCATACCCTTCATAAGCTCAGGATCGTTGATGGCAATCTGAGGTGTGACACGCCAGTCAACAATGGCCATTTTTACCTTGCGGGAAGTATCTGTGATGATGCAGAACCTGGTTATCTCTGACGCGGTCCCTGCGGTGGTATTGATGGCCATAAGCGGAATCATTGGTTTTGAAGACTTATCAACCCCCTCAAAATCAGCAATCTGCCCGCCATTGGCAGCAACCAGCCCGATACCTTTTGCACAGTCATGGGAAGAACCGCCGCCCAGGGAAATGATGGAATTGCATTCATTTTCCTGATAAAACCTTGCCCCGGCCTCCACGTTCTTATCCGTTGGGTTGGGTTCTGCTCCTGCAAAAATACAGGCCTCAATACCTGCCTTTTTAAGAATCCCCTGTACCCTGTCAGCCATTCCTATCTGCCCCAGATACCGGTCCGTTACAATCAGGCACTTCTTTGCGCCTAAACTCTTTACAAGATCCCCAGCTTCCTGAACCGCACCTTCACCAAATACATTGCGTGTAGGCAAAAAATAATATGTAGACATACTGCTACCCCCTTATATTTTTGCATCCCGCCCCAGCTGTCCGGGCCAGGGCAGGTGCCTAAAACTGATTATATCCAGGCTTTTTAATCTGTCAATTAAAATATTATTTTAACATTTATTTGATAATATTTTGATTAATATCGATTTTTTATTAACATTATACTTATAGTCCTGCTTGTTAAGTTTTCTTAATTTTGCTACTATAAATGAGCAAATTTGAAAAATGAAATTTATCAAAAAGCACTTTTGCATATTGACGAATATCGATGTGCAAAATTTGCATGCTCCGCTTTCATCATATGCAAAAAGAGGACAGTCACCCATCCTCTTTTCGCCAAGTCTATCTATTTCCTATCCTTAGAAATTCCCCGGCAGGATCTCCTTACCCGCAAGAACCTCCTCATAATCCTTCAGGTTTCTCTGCAGCAGCTCCGGCGTATTCAGACCATACGGGCACTTGCTCATGCAGTGGCCGCAGTGGAGGCAGTCCTTGATCTTCATCATCTTCGCCTGTACCTCCGGTGTGAGCTGGAGGTGGGACGGGGATCTTCTGAGAAGCAGGGACATTCTCGCGCAGGTGTTGATCTCGATCCCTGCCGGACATGGCATACAGTAGCCGCAGGCACGGCAGAAGCTTCCAAATAACTGTTTTCTGTCATTCTCGATCAGGGTGCGGATCTCGTCGTCCATCACCGGCGGATTGTCGATATAGCTTAAAAATTCGTCAAGCTCATGTTCCTTCTGGACACCCCAGATCGGAAGTACGCTGTCGTACTGTGCCTGAAACGCGTAAGCGGCTCTTGAATTGTTGATCAGACCTCCGGACAATGCCTTCATGGCAATAAAGCCCATATCTGCCTTTTTGCACTTTTCCATGAGCTCCAGATCCTTCTCGCTGCAGAGATAGCAGAACGGGAACTGTAACGTCGCGTACAGACCGGAATCCACCGCCTCGTTTGCAACCGCAAGGCGATGATTCGTGATGCTGATGAACCGGATCTTTCCCTGTTCCCTTGCCTTTAAAGCAGCGTCATAGAGGCCGGATTCATCGCCCGGCTTCGGACAGACTGCCGGGTTGTGGAACTGGTATACATCGATACAGTCCGTCTTTAAAAGACGAAGGCTGGTCTCGAGATCCTTCCAGAAGCCTTCTGCCGTCGTTGCCGCTGTCTTTGTCGCCAGATAGATATGGTTTCTGACATCACTTAAGGCATATCCGATCTTTTCCTCACTGTCAGAGTATGCTCTCGCCGTATCGAAATATGTAATTCCGCCGTCATATGCCTTTCTCAAAAGCTTTGCGGCCTCTTCCTTCGTGATTCTCTGGATCGGAAGCGCGCCGAATCCATTCTTGTTCACCGTGATCCCGGTCTTTCCAAGTGTAACTGTTGTCATGAAGACTCTCCTTTCTTCCTATACGTTTGCCCGTAACCTTTTCACATATCTGTGACCTTAAGCTACGGGCATACCAAAGCTACTGTTTTCCGGCGTCCAGCATCTCCTTCAGCACTTCATCCCCGTCATCGATCCACGCGTCCTCTTCGTCCGCGTTGAGACCGAGGAATTTCGCCAGCGTTCTCTCGTCATCGCTGTTGTTCCACTCATCCACATAGTCATCGATGGCTTCAAATTCAATTTCTCCTGCCTGGTACTTTTCTTTGAATGTCATTTTCCTGCTCCTTCAGATTCTTGAGAATCGTGATCTCCTGATTGTCGATGTGTTCCCGCACAGCCATCTTCGCCTCCTGGATATGGCGCAGCGTCAGTGCCTTTAAAATATGTTCATGCTCCACCATAAGGATCTGGCGCTTGTCCGCGTCCTTAATGTATTCCAGGCGGTAGCGGTACATCTGCTCTCTTAAATTGTTTAAGATCTGGACCAGCTTCTGGTTCTTCGTGCTGTTGTAGATGATCTCATGGAACTGCTCGTCAGTCTGGGCGATCTGCATCGCGTCCCCGTTCCCGATGGCTGCCTTGAAATCAACTTCCGCTTTATTTAATGATTCCAGCTCTTCCGCGGTGATTCTCTGGCATGCAAGGTCGATGGCAAGCTCCTCTAAGGAACGGCGCACCTCCAGAACATCCCGCAGATTGTTCTCGGAGATTTTCGCGACCTCCGCTCCCTTTCTCGGGATCATTAAAACAAGTCCTTCCAGCTCCAGCTTTCTGATCGCCTCACGGATCGGGGTACGGCTCACGCCAAGCCGCTCCGCAAGCTGGATCTCCATCAGGCGTTCGCCCGGCTCCAGCTCTCCCTTTAAAATTGCCTGGCGCAGGGTCTTGAACACAACATCCCGTAATGGCAGATATTCATCCATATTTACTTCAAAATGATTCGTCATCGCGTCTCTCTCCTCTATCTGGCTTTCTTCCGGTTGTAGAATTCAGTCAGGTACACCTGACGGGTCAGACGTCCGCCGTCCGCTTCCCTGAGGGCCTGACAGGCCTTTTCCGCCAGTTCTTTATCCTTGTAGATACCGAATACCGTAGGACCGCTGCCGCTCATCAGGGAGCCGCAGGCGCCGTTCTCCATCATCATTTCCTTGATCCTCGCGATCTCCGGATGATCCGGTACCGTCACAGTCTCCAGGACATTTCCAAGACGTTCGATCACACCGTCCAGGTCACCATTTTTGATCGCCGCCATCATGCCATCGATATCCGGGTGTTCCTCCGGTGCAAGCTCATTCACGCGCAGTTTTCCGTATACCGCTTTCGTTGACACGGAGATCTGCGGCTTCGCGATCACGAGATGGCACTGCGGAGGTGCCGGGAGCTCTGTCAGGATCTCACCGATTCCTTCCGACAGGGCCGTTCCACGCATGATACAGTACGGAACATCCGCGCCGAGCTTTACCCCCCGCTCCATAAGCTCTTTTTTCGTGAATCCAAGATCAAACATCCGGTTCACACCGACTAAAACGGCTGCCGCATCGGTACTGCCTCCGGCCATGCCGGCCGCAACAGGAATATATTTGCGGATCTTTATAGTCACGCCGTCCTTGATCCCCTTTTCATCGAGAAGCAGCTTCGCCGCGCGCCACGCAAGGTTTCCCTCCCCGTCCGGAACGAACGGGAGATTCGTCTCCGTCCTGATCACGCCGTCTTCGGTCCGGTCCATCTCGATCCGGTCGTACAGGTTCACGGTCTGCATGATCATGCGGACCTCGTGGTACCCATCCTCTCTCTTCCGGACCACATCCAGGCCAAGGTTGATCTTGGCATATGCTTTGAGGTCTAAATGGTCTTTCATGTTATCACCTTCTATATTTTCTACACGCGAGTCCTACCATCGGAATGCTTCGCATTCCCAGGAACAAATTTAAAGCTTCTCCTGCAGGCAGGCTTGAGCCGAACCTTTAAGCTTGTTACCCTGGTATCCTCAAATTGTATTTGTGTTGTTTGTATACAATGTTTAATATACATGATTGATACACCATTTGACAAGAGAAATCTTGCGGAATTAATGACTTTTTTCCTCAATAAACCTTTATTCCGTCCGCACGAATCCCAGGCTTTCCGCGACCTTCTTTGACACGATGTTTTCCTTCCCGATCCTGACGATAAACTGGACAGTTCCAAACTCTTCCTCAGCGTATTCGATCGCCGCCCGGCATGCCTCTTTCGCGTATCCTTTTCTCCGGTATTCCGGGAAAATATGGTAGCCCAGCTCCAGCGTGTCATCCAGGATATTCTCATCATCCAGGGACAGGACATAATAATCCACATCCCCGATGCCGTCATCCTGCGGGATCCGGAACCCCACAACACCTGTGAGATTTCCGCTCTTCTTTTCCTCGACCGCCCAGAATCCAAACTCAAACACCTCATAATGGTGCTTTGTGTAACCGGCTACCTTCTCCACCGTATCCAGGTCGGCATCCACATGGTTCTCCACGATCTCCTCATAATCGCCTTCCGCGATCTCCCGGATCTTAAGCCGCTCCGTCTCGCAGATCGCCCACGGCAGCCCAAGGTGCCTTCTCGCGATCCGCCCCAAAAACTCTTCGTCCGCATCCTCCACATCCGCGATCAATGTGTCCGCCGCGCACCACTCATTCCCCTGTGTGTCTTCTCTCCATAAGCCAACAATGGCCCTCCCGGCAGCCTTTGCCGCCAGGAGAGCCTCGTTTTCATCGGAGAGCAGGACAGGAATTTTCTCACCGTCTACAACTGCATAACGGGTCTCCTGCATAGCACGTCTCCTTTTTTATATTTGCGGCAGTTGTTCCTGCTCCGCCTGCACACCTGCCGAATCTCCTCCGGCAGCTTCTTCCGAATGCATGACAGCTCAAAAACAGTACTTTTCCATGTCTGGAATCCAACTGCCATTTTTATCGGCACTTCTCCGGTTCCGGATACTCTACGCCGAAGGTCTCTGCTGTGATGGATTTGATCTTCTGCTCCTTCATCGGACGGTCGCTGTAATCGGTGCGGACCTCAGCGATCTTGTTGACGATGTCCATACCGTCGATGACCTGACCAAACGCTGCGTATTCACCATTTAAGTATGGAGCGTCCTTGTGCATGATGAAGAACTGGGAGCCTGCGGAGTTCGGGTTCATTGCACGGGCCATGGAGAGAACGCCCTCGGTATGCGCCAGATCGTTCTGGAAGCCGTTGTGGGAGAACTCGCCCTTGATGCAGTATCCCGGGCCGCCCATTCCGTTGCCGTCCGGGCATCCGCCCTGGATCATGAATCCCTTGATCACGCGGTGGAAGATCAGTCCGTTGTAGAATCCCTTATTTACAAGACTTAAAAAGTTGTTTACCGTATTCGGGGCAACGTCCGGGTAAAGCTCAGCTTTGATGATATCGCCGTTTGTCATTTCGATGGTAATGACCGGATTTTTCTTTTCTGCCATTGTCTTTCTCCTTTTTAACTGTGGGCTTTTACCGCCTGAACAGTAATTTATGTGGCTGCTAAGATACTGGACAGCCACTTGGTCGTATCCTATATTATACAGGGCATGGTCCCGGATGTCCACTGTTTTCCGGTCCATGCCCTGTGAATTACCTAGTCTCCCATGGAGAACACGATCTTAATATTCGCGCTGACTTCCATCTCTCCCGGCATCACGTTCATATCTGCCGCGGTGTCCTCTGCCCCGGCTGCCGCCATTACAGCGCTTTCCTTTTTCAGGTTCACGCCGCCGTCCACATATCTGCCGTACTGGCTGTCCGAATACTCTTCAATACTCACCACATATCCGAGTGTCCGTCCGCTGGCCTCCGCAAGTGCCTCCGCCTTCGTCCGGGCAAGATCAACTGCTTTCTTTAACGCCTCCGCATACGCGTCATCATATCCGCTGGAATAGTAAGACACGGAATAGATCTCATTCGCCCCGTTTCCGACGCCGTTGGAGAGCAGCGTGCCGACCTGGTCCACCGCAACATCGGAGACGGTCACCTCGGTCTGCATCTCGTATCCGATGAGCTTCCTCGTGTTGCTGCTCCAGTCATACCGTGGATTCAGGTAATATCCGGAGGTCGTGATGGACTTTTCATTGATCCCCTGTCCTTTCAGGTATTCGGTCAGGGAATTTAAGCCCTCCGTATTCTTCTGCTGGCACTCATCCGCTTTAGTCGCCTCAGAAGTAACCGCAAACACGATCTTCGCCATATCCGGCACGATCTTCACCGTCTCACTGCTGTCCATGGTGATCTTTCCGTCCGAACTGTCTCCCACATTTTCGACCTTCACGGTATCCGGCACAGACACCGTCGTGCTGCATCCCGCAAGGGAAACTGCCATCATCATCGATAATCCCGCCGCTGCCAATGTTCTTTTCTTCATACTGGATTCCTCCTTATCCCTGAATGGTATGGTTTCACACTCCCAAACATGCCTGCAGATATGCGTATTTCCTGCGTTGACTGTGAACCATACGAAAACACGTCTTTTATATTAAGGAGTATAACAGAAAAACATTGCGGCGTTTTATCTTTTCTCTTACTTTTTTAGGACATTTTCCTGTAGAAAAATGGCATCCGATAAGCGATCTTTCCTTCTGTTCTATTGAAGCGATATCCGCATACTGCTGGTCGATTTCATTACTCTTTTAAGATTGGTCTTCTATCAATGCATGTAAAATCTCCGGCAGCTCCACAAGCAGGCTCTTCCTGTTCACCCGCTCTGTTCTCCTGTGGATGTCCTTTCCCCATGGGCCCATGAGGACGGCTGGGATATTCAGCTTTCCGATCTCTTCAAAGTCTACCTGGTAGCCGCCGCCCCAGAGCGGAGTCTCGGCGGCGTAGCCGGAAAAGTCCATATCCCCGCAGGTGCCGCAGTAGCTGAGGTCGGAGATTCCTGTAAAGTAGTGGACTTTCTTCACCATGCATCCGGCTGCCTCAGACGCTTTCTTGATCTTTCTGAACTGCCAGCTTCCGGCGCCCTCTTTTCCGGTCATCTGATCGCTGTGGTATGCCGGGTAGAGCGGCGGGGCGAAGCCGATGACCATCACCGGCTCTGTGAGTCCGGACCAGTCCAGGACCTCTGTCATCATGTCGATGGTGGCCTGGGGATAATTTGTCTCTCCGCTGCGGATCCGCGCTTCTGTGCGGTCCTTTAGCCCCTCCAGGAAATCCTCAAAGCCATCCGCATTTTTCTTGCGGCATTGTTCGGAGAGTTCCTCGAAGGAGAGGACATTAAACTTCTGCGGAACGACATCATTCGTTTTTTCACATTCTCCAACATTGTCCGCATATTCTTCCGATACCGGATCTGCATGATCCACACTTTCTGCATTTGCCGCCTGCGGCTTTGCAGTCTTTACGCACTTTTTCTTTCCCTGCATCGCCCTGCCGGAAAGCTTCTCCTCCAGCCTTCTCCTCTCTGCATCCATCTTCTCAATGTACTCCGCAAACGCCTCAGACCCAAGCTCCCGCATTTTCTCCAGGATCTCCCCCGGACCGGACCGGAAACTCAGCACACTCAGATATCCCGCCGCTCTCGCCGGAACCGACACGTCGTATTCCTTCTTGAGATCCTTGAAATTCAGCCATGTCGGCGGCATGCACACCTCGCCGTCAAAGACTTCCGCAAACTCCGCCGAGAGCTCCGTCTTCTCAAACATGCGTCCCAGGACACCCACCGCATTGAGTCCGTCAAAGCACCGGCTCACATGGGCGGTACGCCCCTGGACCAGCACCACCGGCATGCACTTTCCGACGGATCCCAGGAATACCTCCTGTCCATTTTCATCGCGGCTCATGGGCTCCAGATCGATCAGGAGTTCATAGGAGAGTTTTTCCTGTTCCCGGAGCTCTGCGAGAAATCCTGCTCACCATACGCTTTTTCAAGCTGAAAACAAGTGCCGGACACGGCGCTCATAAACGCGAAATGGAATTTATCATGGATCCTTTTCGAAAAAAAGACATGAAAAAAAGCACCCCGCCGAGTGCTTTTCTTCGACAAAATAATTATTTGAAAAAGGGAGGAGAGCTGATAATCACTTATCAGCTCGAGTATTATGAAAAAAATCTTATAAGCAGCATCTATATCAGATGTCTCTCTGTTTATGGTTATATGATATCCATAAAACATGAAGAAATCGTGTGAATTGTGTAAAAGAATTTTGAAGACTTTTTGAACAAGATATGAACACGAAAAAGGGCAATTGTTCCCATCCCAACAGCATCATTTTCATCATCCCACCGAGAACAGAACGCACCCTTTTCCGCCTTCTTCCAACCTGATCCTTTCTTTCCTTATTGAGGAAGTGCTGTTTTTATGCTATGATAGGAACAGGAAAACACCCATGACAGGAATGGCTGCTTCTCTTTTCATTGCCCGGCTTGCCCGGAGTACATAGGAAAGGAGGCGGTGCCGATGACAGCATACGAAATTTTATCCGTTGTGATTGGGATAATCGGATTACTTATCTCATTTGGCGGTTTGCTCATCGCATTACTTTCCTTTCTCGATAAGAGAAACAAAAGAAAGTAAAAAGCCCACCCTGTCGGCCAACAGGATGGGCGGTGTCCGTTAGGACATTAGCTCACAACTGAAGCATCCACTTTTTGGAGTGGGTGTTTTCTTTTCTCTTTTATTATAGACAATTCTCTATGCGATTTCAAGTGATTTCCTTATAAATTCTCAGATTTTCCTCAGTTTCAGCGAGATTCAGGCAGCTTATCCTCAAAATTGCAAAATATCCCGGCTATCCGCGTTAGAAAATCTGATTTATAATAATATCAACGACTGAATTATTCCTGATTGTTTTGTTCCCATCCCAACAGCATCATTTTCATCATCCCACCGAGAACAGAACGCACCCTTTTCCGCTTTTTTCTCTCTTTCTTTTCAACCAGAAGAAAAGAGAAACTGAAACGAAGCAGAAAAGTCTTTTTTTCGTCGTTCCTGATTTTCAAAAGAAAAAAGGAAAGAAGCCTGAAAACTATTGTAAATAAAGGAAAAAAGAAGGAAAAGCCAAAAGAAGAGGAAGGCGGAAAGCCTTCCAGGAAAGAAGAAGGAAAATATAAGAATTTCAAGGGAGAATCAGCCCCGGCCAAAATGACGATTTTGGACGGGACTTCGATAGCAATTTTGCACCGCCGCAGGCCGTATCGCACACCCCTCTCCGGCGTGAGGCGGCAGCTATGGATCCCGCTTTTCCCCCGGCGCATAGATCTCCCCCGCCAGCAGCACCAGTGCCGCCAGGTTCGGCACCGCCATCAGTCCATTAAAGATGTCCGAGACCTCCCACACCGTCTCCATCGCCCCGAGGCACCCGAAGAACGCCGCCAGAAGATATCCCACCGTGTAGACTGCCGGGATCTTTCCCGAGATCTTCCCGCCAAGATACTCCGCCGCCTGCCGCCCCATATAGTACCATGCGATGATCGTGGAGAACGCGAACAGCACCACGCAGACCGCCACCGCGTACCCGCCGGGGCTCCCAAGCGCTGTAAAAAAGCAGAGACTTGTGAGCGATGCCCCGTTCTCCGCCCCGAACTCTGAGACCGTCCCGCTGCCCGCCACGCAGAGGATCACAAGCGCTGTCAGCGTACAGCTCACGATGGTATCAAAAAACACCTCAAAGATCGCCCACTGCCCCTGAAGCTCCTCCGCCGCCGTCTCCGCGCTTCCGTTCAACACCGCAAGGCTCCCGAGCCCCGCCTCATTGGAAAACACACCTCTGGCGATCCCATAGCTGACGCATCGGGAGATCCCGTACCCCGCGACTCCGCCTGCGGCGCTGCGGAAGGAAAAAGCATCCGCCAGGATTCCCAGGATCACTCCCGGCACATTCCCGGCATACAGAATGATCACTGCCAGCGCTGCTGCCGTATAAAGCCCCGCAGACAATGGAACAAGCCGCTCCGCCGCGAGAAAGATCCGCCGTCCGCCTCCTGCCAGCACGATGCCCGCAAGGATCACAAGGATCACCCCCACTACAGCCTCCGGGATCCCGTACACATAGGACGCTGTCTCCGAGATCGCGTTCGCCTGTACCATACTGCCCATCCCGAACGCTGCCGGGATGCAGAAAAATCCGTAGAGAACCGCCGCCCCGGGACATCCCAGCCGCTTTTCCAGATAGATCATCGGTCCCGCCATCCAACCGCCGTCCCGGCCTTTTTCCCGATAACGGATGCCGAGGACCGTCTCCCCGTAAGCCGTCGCCATCCCGAGAAATGCCGACACCCACATCCAGAACACCGCCCCGGATCCGCCAGCGATCACAGCCGATGCGACCCCCGTGATATTCCCGGTCCCTATGGTTGCCGCCAACGCCGTACATGCCGACCGGAACGATTCCCGGTGGTTCTTCCGATCCCGTAAAAGATTCCCGATGGTCGCATCCCACCAGCGCGGGATCTTCCTGAGCTGAAAGAACCGGATCCGCACACTGTATACGGTCCCCACCATCAAAAACAGTACCGGTGTCCATGGTCCCCAGACAATATCATGGATCTCCCCAATCATATTCATTCCATATCACGCCCTGCAGCCTGACGGCCTCATTTTCTATCCCGCCGCACATTACCGCCGCCCGCCGCGTTTTTACCTTTTCTATTTCTTACTACGTTTTATTCCCATTTCCACACATCTATGCTATAATAAACACTGTGTCTGCCCATGGCAGCTTTTATTTGCACAAGCAGAAAGCCAAAGTCCGCGCCGGAGCAGGACCTTGGCATTTTCTTTCAAAGGAGATGATTCTTGTGCCGGGATTTACGACCCACTACCTGTTCGGTGTGAAAGCCTACAATGACCTGCCGAACAACTATTTAAAACATGTGATATCCAAATACCGCTGGCTCTACCAGCTTGGTCTCCAGGGACCTGATATCTTCTTTTATAATGTCCCGATCCTCCGTCACAGGGACTACCGCAACGTCGGCTCCCATATGCATGAGTATCAGGTAAACGACTTTTTTAAGAACAGCCTCTTAGAGCTCACCGAGATCCACTCGAGACAGCAGAAAGAGGAGGCGGCGGCATTCCTCGCAGGATTCATGTGCCACTATATCTCTGATTCGATCTGCCACCCCTTCGTCTACGGGCGGATCAAGTACCGCACCGATAAGAAAAAGACCGAGTGTCATGGACTCCATGCCGCCCTGGAAAACGATATCGACGCGATCCTGCTCTGGAAATTCAAGCACAAAAAGCCATCCGAATTCAATCAGGCAGCTTCGCTCTGCTTAAATGGTCAGGAAAGCCAGTTTATCTCACGATACCTGAGCCGGTGCATCAACCGCACTTACTACCAGATCACGGAAAAAAATAATTTTCAGGTCACAGACGGAATGGTTGCCCGCTCGATCTTCGCGATCCGCTTCGGAAGCCGGATCCTGTCCGATCCCGAGGGACATAAGACCCATGTGATCGGCTCCCTGGAATCAATCTTTCTAAAGCATCCGATCGCTTCTAAAAAGCTTGTGACGGATAAGCTTTCCGCCCAGGTCCGCGATATCCTGAACCTGGACCATGAGGTCTGGACGAATCCATGGGATAATTCCATCGCCTCGACGACGTCATTCCCAGATCTGTACCATCAGACCTTGAAGAAATGCAATGCAGTCTACTATTACCTCAATGCGTTCCTGATCGCGAATGTCCCATCCGGGCCGCCGGATATGTCCGCGCTGTTGGCGGAGCTTGGAAACTATTCCTACCACAGCGGGCTTGATGTGGGATGACCTGCATCATCTGATGCCAGACACGGATCCTGGGAGGCTTCGCTTTCCGGGGCATACCGCTTAAAACGGATGATTTCTGCCCTGTGCTGCAGAATTATCATATACTATCATAGCTGTTTCACTTTTTAAACAGCTGCCATCTATCAACTTCCGCTCTGTCTGTATGAGAGACAGCCGGATCCATTCCGGCAGATTTCACTACGGGGACAGGCAGACGGGCAGAAATGGAAAAGGAGAATTACATTATGAAACCATTGATCTTACTGACCGGAGGAACCGGCGCAGCAGCCAACGGAACACCGACATGGGCATTAAACCAGAACTATGCTGAGAATATCCGCCGCGCAGGCGGCATCCCGATCCTTGCAGTCAACAACGACTGTGCTGAGGAGTACGCGGATCTCGCTGACGGACTTCTCTTAAGCGGCGGTAAAGACGTTGAACCAAAGCTCTACGGTCAGGAAAAGATGTTTGACTTCGTCATCACAGACCCACAGCGCGACGATCTGGAATACAAGATCATCAAGGCCTTCGTTGACCGCAGGAAACCGATCTGGGGCATCTGCCGCGGAATCCAGATCTTAAACGTATACTTCGGCGGTACTCTCACCCAGGATATCCCGACACAGCTCGGCGGTGATCACTCCAAGGGTGTCTGCCATCAGGTGACGCTCAAGAAAGATTCCATCTTAGGAAACCTTTACGGCGAGTCCATGGAAGTAAACAGCTACCACCACCAGGCCCTCGACAAGCTCGGCGAAGGTCTCCAGGCCATCGCATGGGGCGAGTCTAACGGACACACCTTCACAGAGGCTGTGCAGCACGAGACTCTTCCGATCTGGTCCGTACAGTGGCACCCGGAGCGCATGACCGGCCCGGTTACAAACCCGAAGGAATGTGCCGACTCTCTTCCGATGTTTGAGTACTTCGTGAAGCAGTGTGCAAAATAAGCCGCGTCAATAAACGCAGGTCTGAAATTTAAAACTGAATCCATATATAAACGCTGCATTTATTCTGCCGTTAAGAATAGTGCGGCGTTTGTTACTGTTCAGCAGGTCTGTGCAGACCATAAGAAAATATGACAACAAAAAATGGCAGGACGCTTTCTGGATCACATTGAAAAGCATTCTGCCATTATATTGTCTTAATTATTTATTCTGTTAAAATTATTCCAACTAATTACTTGGAAGCCTTTGTCTCGTCAAGCTTCTTCGGTGAATCGTCTGCAACGTCCTCCGGACCTTCTGCAGCAGTCTCGTTGCTCTTGAGGTCGATCTTCTCTCCGGCCTTGTAACTCTTATCTACAAGTGCCTTTCCGCCCTCTGTAACAACCTTCACGTCAAGGGAGAACTGGTTCCAGAGTGTTCCGAAGGAATCCGCGCTGGAATTCTCAAGATCCATGCTCTGTGCAGCGATGATATCGTTGAACTGCTTAACCATTGTCACAGCATATTCCATAGCGTCATCGTTTGTTGTGTCGTTCTTTACTGTCCATGTGAGACCGATGTTTAATGCGGACTCATCATAAGTGAACTCCATCTTTACAGACTGCGGGAATGCAGATGTGTCGTTGAACAGTCCGTCGCACTCGCTCTGTGCCTGCTCCCAGTCGTACATCGTCGTCTCTACAGTCTCATCCTCTACAAGGAAGTTCTGATCTCTCGGAAGTGTCTCATCGTCATCCGTCTCCATTTTTGCCGGATCCACTTCTTCACTTCCGGATACCGGTGCATCTGTTGAAATGCTGCTCTTTGTACATCCGCCAAGGGCAAGAACTACTAAAGACAGCACAGCCATTCTCTTTAATAATTTCATGATAAAATTCCTCCTCTGAATTCAACGGATCTCCCATTATGCTAAATAGAATTTTCCGGGAAATCGGCATACTCACGTATTATATACGATTCCCTTTTATTTTTGAAGTCCTTTTCTCAAATTTACACAAATAATTCATGATTTTGTAATGTTTTTCCATTTGTTCCGGTGGGAGTCCGCCGATCACAGCTGAAAAAGTTCCTGCCAGGATCATTTTCCATGCATAGAACCTACCGGACATCCTGTCCATCTGTATCTTTGCTTCGGTTTTTTTTGATATTAGCAGTATCTTTCACGATATACACCGGCCTGTCCTTGATCTCCGCAAACAGGATCGCGATATACTCGCCGATGATCCCTACGATCACAAACAACACGGAAAACATAAACGAGATCAGTACCACGATGGTCGCATAGCCGTTCGGCGCCCCATAGATTTTCCAGGTATAGACGGTATAGATCACCATGATCAGTCCGAAAAGCGCTGTGATCACACCGGAATAGATTCCAAGCTTTAACGGCAGATCAGAAAAGCACAGGATCGTGTTGATGGAAAATTTGAACAGACTCTTTAAGCTGTACTTGCTCTCCCCTGCAAAACGCGGTCTCGCCTCGTACTCGATGGTGGTCTTCTCAAAACCGATGCTCTGGACATAGCCCCGCAGGAAGCGGACCTTCTCCCGGTAGTTGTTCCTGAGAACCTCCGCCGCGTTTTTGCTCACCGCAAAAAAGTCCGAGGCGTTGGCCTCAAACTTCACATCGGAGAGATGGTTGATCAGCTTGTAGAATGCCGCGGATGTGACATTCTTCACCAGCCCCGCCGTCTTATTCCTCGTGCGGACCATGCTGATCACTTCATATCCCTCGTCAAATTTTTCCACGATCTCCGGCAGGCACTCCGGCGGATGCTGCAGATCCGCGTCCATGCAGACGATACCGTCACCGCCCGCATAGTCCAGCCCTGCGATCATCGCCGCCTCATGCCCGAAGTTCCTGGAAAAATTGACGATCTTCACTTTTTCGTCCGACGCCGCGAACTCATTTAGGATCGAAAGGGACTGATCCCTGCTGCCGTCGTTCACGAACAGGAACTCATAGTCCCAGTTTCCCGGCAGCCTTTTCAGGATCTTCCCTGTCTCTGCATAGAATTCTCTTAGCGCCAGCTCCTCGTTGTATACCGATACAACGACCGAAAGCAGTTTAGTCATAAATTTTGATCTCCATATCGGAATGTTCCGGAATCTGTTTTTCCTTCGGCGGAAGCTTCATGTAGTCGCCGTAAAGCTGCGTCAGAAGCTCATCCCAGCCGGCCGGAGCGTAGAACCTTGTGTCCTGAAAAGGCATCTCAACGACCTCATCGTCCCACTCTCTCTTCATCTCCACATAGAACCAGTTCGGCGCGTAACCCGTGTAGAAATATAACGGGCGCTCTTTCCTGCTGTCCATATGGCAGAGGGCATTCCACAGCTTCCAGATCACCGGGAATGGGATCAGCTTTCCGATGGTCGCGAGAACTGCCACAAAAAGCTTCATAACGCCCTTGTAATCGCTGTAATCGATCTCATACCGGTGTCCCAGGGCAAATCCGTAGAGAACGCAGTGGGAGAGCTTTGTGAGCTTCTTCGCGAGCTTTCCCTCCGGAAGTCCGTCCACGATGAATAGGTCCACGTTCAGGCGGCTGATCTTATCGTCATAGAACTCCATCTTTCCGGAGTCCTCAAACTTCTGGCTCTTATTGTATGTCACACGGGAGATAAAGTCGTAGAACGCCTTTCCGCCATGGTACTCGTTCGGCTCCACAAAGGACATGTCCTCCGGCAGCTCCCGTCTTACGACCTTCGCAAACATCTCGTAGTTCTTTCTTGTGAACATGACGTCCACATCGTCATCCCACGGGATGAAGCCGCCGTGGCGCACCGCGCCCAGAAGCGTGCCGGAATCCAGTGCGTACTTGATCTTGTACTTTCTGCAGATCCGGTCGATCTCCTTTAAAAGCTTTAAGTTGACCTCATGGACTTTCGTCAGGTCAAAGGATTTTTCTCCGCTCACTGTAACAGCCCCTCTTTAATCACTTTTGCCATATAGTCGATCTTTTCGTCTGTCATTCCCGGATAAACGCCAACCCAGAAGGTGTCGCTCATGATCCGGTCCGTATTTTCCAGGGTTCCTACTACGCGGTAGCCCTTTTTCTCTGCTCTCATCTCGTCGAAGCACGGATGCTTGATGAGGTTTCCGGCAAACAGCATTCTCGTCTGGATGCCTTTGCTCTCGATGTACTGGACGAGTTTATTTCTGTCAGTTCCCTCTTTACATGTGATCAGGAAGCCGAACCAGCTTGGTCTGGAATTCTCAGCCGGTACCGGAAGGATCAGACGGTCCTCTGTCTCAGCGAGAGCTGCCCTCAGGCGGTCAAAGTTGTGGCGTCTGCGCTCCACGAAGGTCGGGAATTTCTCGAGCTGGGCACATCCGATGGCTGCCTGGAGGTCTGTGGCTTTCAGGTTATATCCGAAATGGGAATATACATATTTGTGGTCATAGCCAAGCGGAAGCTCACCGTACTGTCTGTCAAAGCGGTGTCCGCAGAGGTTGTCATGTCCGGACGGGCAGACACAGTCACGGCCCCAGTCACGGAAGGAACGGATGATCTTGTTTAACAGCGGATTGTCCGTGTAAACGGCTCCGCCCTCACCCATGGTCATGTGGTGCGGCGGATAGAAGCTGGAGGTTCCGATATCACCTACGGTTCCGGTGAATTTCTCCTCACCGTTGATGGTGTATCTGGAGCCTAACGCGTCGCAGTTGTCCTCAACGAGCCACAGGTTATGTTTCTCACAGAATTCCTTCACTGCCTTTAAATCGAACGGGTTTCCGAGTGTATGGGCGATCATGACTGCCTTTGTCTTATCGGAAAGTGCCGCCTCTAACTTTGTGACATCGATATTGTACTGCGGGATCGTCACGTCAACGAACACCGGGACAGCGCCATACTGGATCGCTGGAGTTACGGTGGTCGGGAAACCTGCCGCAACAGTGATGATCTCGTCCCCGCGCTTTACACGGCGCCCGCCGAGAAGCGGGGATGTAAGTGTCATGAATGCGATCAGATTTGCGGAGGAACCGGAGTTTACGAGGGCGCAGTAGCGCACATGAAGGTACTCCGCGAGCTTCTTCTCGAACTCATCCGTGTAACGTCCGGATGTAAGCCAGAACTCCAGGGAGCTGTCCACAAGGTTTACCATCTCCCTGCTGTCGTACACACGGGACGCGTACGGAATACGGTCTCCCTCATGGAATTCCTTTTTCTGGTTATGGAATTTATCGGCATATTCGGCTACGAGGTCAAGGATCTCTTTTCTTGCCTCCGCCTCTGTCTTGTTTTCAAACATAACTTTTTCCTTTCCTGATGATACAGCAGACCAATTTCTGAACTCGTTCCTGCTGTATACAATGTTTCATTTGCCGGGAAGTTTCTGCACGCACCTCCAGGTTTCCTGTCTTTTTCAAATAGTGGATTATTTTCTTCTGTTCTACTGGAACATCTTCTTGATCTGTCTGTCCATGACAGCCACAACATCGCCGTTCTTCTCATACTCCTGGCACCACTCAACAGTGAGTCCGATGGCTTCCTTCACGCCATAACGCGGATGCCATCCAAATGTGGTCTTCAACTTGGAGCAGTCGAGTTTTAAGAAGTTTGCCTCGTGAGGACCTCCGTCGCTCTTGTTTTCCCAGGAAAGTCCATTTCCCCAGGCGCTGCAGAACATGTCCACAAGCTCACCCGTGGTCACGCAGTCCTTGTCATCCGGTCCCACGTTGTAGTATCCGGCGTATTTTCCGTCCTCATACTGGGCCTTCGCAACCATGAGATATGCCGCTAACGGCTCCAGCACATGCTGGTACGGGCGGGTAGAATGCGGATTGCGGACAACGATCGGCTTTTTCGCCATCGCCGCGCGGACGCAGTCCGGAACGATACGGTCATTCGCGAAGTCGCCGCCGCCGATGACATTTCCCGCACGGCAGGTTGAGATCGCGCAGTGTCCGTCCGCAAAGAAGGACTTCCTGTAGCTGTGTGTCACAAGCTCAGAACATGATTTGCTGTTGGAATACGGATCATAGCCGTCCAGGCGGTCCACCTCGCGGTAGCCGTACTCCCACTCCCTGTTCTCGTAGACCTTATCCGTCGTCACGTTTAAGAAGGACTTCACGCACGGATTCAGGCGGACACACTCCAAAATATTGACGGTGCCAATGACGTTCGTCTCGTAGGTGTAGACCGGATCCTTATAGGAGTCCCGCACGATAGGCTGTGCTGCCAGATGTAAGACGATCTCCGGTTTTGTATCCTCGAATACCTGCTTTAAATGGGCGAGGTCCCTGATGTCACCGATGACGGAATTCATCTTACCCTCAAGACCTGCCATGTTGAACAGTGCCGGGTCTGTCGGCGGGTTTAAGGAATATCCTGTGACCTCCGCCCCCGCGTTTACAAGGATCCTGGAAAGCCAGGTTCCCTTAAAGCCGGTATGTCCGGTTACGAGGACCTTCTTTCCTTTATAAAAGTTAAATACTTCTTCCAAATTCATTTTCGTATCTCCATTTACGGATTTTTGTTCTCCGCGCAGCCGTTTTCTGCGATCCTCACAGCGGCTTCCGGAAAGCAGGCGTGTGAACCTATTCCCAGATCTTCCACGGCGCGTTTCCTGACTGCCACATCGCCTCTAACTGCTGTTTCTCGCGCTGGGTATCCATGCACTTCCAGAATCCCTCGTGGCGGTATGCCATGAGCTCGCCGTCCTTTGCGAGGTTTCTTAACGGTGCCTGCTCGAATACGGTGGAATCGCCCTCAATGTAGTCGAATACGCCCGGATTTAATACCATGTAACCGCCGTTGATCAGGCTGCCGTCATCGTCATTCTTCTCGCGGAAGGAATTGATCTTTCCGTTATCCTCGAGGTCGAGGACACCGAAGCGCTGTCCGATATTGACTGCCGTGATGGTTGCGAGCTTTCCATGGCTTCTGTGGAACTCTTCCAGTGCCTTTAAGTCGATGTTTGCGAGACCGTCGCCGTAGGTCAGCATAAACGGCTCATTTCCCACATACTCTTTGATCCTCTTTACGCGTCCGCCGGTCATGGTGTTGAGTCCTGTGTCGATCAGAGTCACCTTCCACGGCTCCGCATAGTTGTTGTGGACCTTCATGCTGTTGTTCGCAAGATCAAATGTCACATCAGATGTGTGAAGGAAGTAATCCGCAAAGAACTCCTTTACCACATACTGTTTGTATCCCAGACAGATAATAAATTCGTTATACCCGAACTGGGAATAATATTTCATGATATGCCACATGATCGGCTTCTCACCGATCTCGATCATCGGCTTTGGTTTTAAATGACTCTCCTCGCTGATCCTTGTTCCGAATCCTCCTGCCAGGATTACTACTTTCATAGGTTTACCTCCATATATTCCAACCGTTTTCTTTGAGGACCGTAAGTGCTTCCCGGCATCCCGGTTTGTGATACTCCAGCGCGTCCTCCAGTGTTTTGTCTGACTCGTTTTCAAAATTTAATAAGATCTGTTTTACTTCGTCCCGGTTATGTTCTTTCCGGTACTTTCCGAAGCGGAATTCCTCCGCCGTCGTCATCACGTTTCCGATGAGGAACATGGCGGCGAGGGCGATCGATAATCTCTTTACCAGCTTTGGCAAAGGATCCTTTTCAGTCCTGCTGATATGCTGTGCCCCTTTCGGCTCTGTGCCTCTGCTTTCCCTGCATTCTTCCTTTTTACAGAATCCGCACTTCGCAGCCAGAGCGAACGTAAGAAAGATTCCGATCACACCGATCTGATACTGCAGCGCATACCGGGAACTCATCCCATACTTGTCATTCGGCATAAAGATATACCGGCTCACAAGCACCATCAGGTGGTTCATACCACCGCCTGCCAGGAGCATCAGCGGCAGGATCGTCTGTTCCTCGATCCGGTAATAAAAATTCATCCACAGCGCAAAGAAATACGCAAACAGGACGATCACACCGACCGCGCACCAGACCTTCCCCGGAATCCCTGCAAAGCTCCTGTCAATCAATTCTACTCCAAAAACCATGGAAGCAAAAGACTTAAGAAGAAATTTAATAAAAAATTTCGGATCCTGTCGGAAAGCCGTTAAGAGCGGCACATTTACCGCCCCCGAATACTCGTAAACCGCCTGGGAGTTGCTCCAGAGGTAAATGAGAAACGGAATGACTGCCACTGCGATCAGGGCGATCACGCGGGCGGTTCCGATTCCGGCAAGATCATCTGAAATTACACCGATCACGCCAGCGTTTTCCCTGCCTTTGCCCGATACGTTTTTCCTATCCGTGCTGCTTAAATTCTGTCTGTCGGCCTTTGCCTGATATTTTCCAGATAAACTCTTTGCAATTACAATATCGCGCACGTAAATAAACAGGTACGCCATCACGATCGTCACCGTGTAGATCGCGCAGTACGGTCCCGCCGCCCCTATGGTGATCACAAACGGCAGTACAAAGAGAAGTACAAGCTCCGATTTCTTCGCGTTTCGGAATCCCTTTTCGTACACCTGATCCAGCAGGGCATAATTCCAGAAAAACAATCCGAATGCCAGGAAATGCGCCCATCCGGTTCCGTTGTACAGCATCTCCCACTTATTAAGGCTGAACATGACGATCATCATCGCCGCGTACCAGACCGGGCAGAGTTCCTTTTTCCTGCTGTACCGGCCGATGACCAGGGCGGATAGTCCAAATCCGAGGATGCCCATGATCCGGTCCACAGTGACGCTGTATCCAAAGATCATGACATTCAGTCCGCGCTCTAAGAAGTTCACCGGAATTCTTGTGAGCAGATCCGCCACAAAAAACTTATCCGGGTTCCACACGTCCGGCAGATAGGAATTGATGAGCCGGATATAATCGGAATACACCATGTCAATGGCGGAGCGCCTGATATATGCCAGATAAAAAATCATCCCCAGAACTGGAAGTCCGATATAGACATAGCTTTTCTTATTCTTCATGATCTCCTCCGCCTGCTGCGGTTCTTCCTACGTTATTTCCTGCATGTTCCGCTGCCGGTCTTCTTTTCGGTCTGCGGAGGCGTCTCGCTGTCGGATCTGCTGCGCCTTCATTCTGTGTCTGCCTTGCTGCAATGTTCCCCTGCGTCCGCTTTTCCGCTTCTCCACTCTTCCGCTTCAATTGCGGTGCTGTGTTCTTCTTTGACTTTTCTGACTTCACTGTCTCTTTCTTATCAGTTCCCGCTGTCCATCCGCCGGTTGGCTGACTGAGTGTCACGATCCTCATGGAAGTCTGGGGCTGTACCTGGCGCGGTTGGCGATCTGTCTCTTTCCCATGACACACAGTGCGTTTTTCTGTCGGCTTTACCGTTTTTTCTGTCGGCTCTGCTATTTTTTCTGTCGGCTTTGCTGCCTTACTCTGCGGTGCAGTCTCGCGAACCATTCCTGCTGCCTCAGCCTGCTCTCTGGCCGCTTTCGCGCGCTTTCTTCTCTGACGCCTCTTTGCGGAAGAACTCAGCTTCTCCGGCTGGGCATTCTCTGCGGTCTTCTCTACAATCTTTACTTCCCTGCTCTGCTGGGCTTTATTGACCGCTGTTTTTACTTCTCTCTTCTGCTGAGTTCTCTCCGACGTCTCATTCTTTCCAGCTGACTTCCCATTGCTTTCGTTCTGCGGCTTTCTCAATGTCTGCTTATTCTCAGTGCTTTTCTGTTCCGCCGTTTTCTTTCCCTCAGTCTTCTGAACCACTCTCTGATTGCCGCTTACCTTTGCGTCCTGCCTCGCGTTCCCGCCACTGGTCTGCTTTCCGCCTTCACGCTTCCGGGCATGTCCCTGTCCGCTGTTCTTCGCCTGGCTTTTTCCTGCCTGACTCTGTCCTCCACTCTTTGACTGCCCCTGTCCGCGTCCTTTCATCTGTGCCCCGGACGTCTTCTTCACGCTCGCCCCATGGCACCCCGTCTGGCTCTTTTTAACCGCCGGTCCTCTCTGTTTCCGCCGGTTTGCATGGTGGTCAGCGACGATCCGCAGAACATCTTCCATATAATTGTACTGATTCCAGGCATCTTCCTTAGAAACATAGTTCTCATGAACCGCCTTGTTTCCGATCACGCGGATCTCGTTCAGTTCCCACTTTCCGACCCGGTCCAGATACCCATTCTCGTCGAGCCACCATCCAAACTGCTGGAATGTCATGACTCTCTGGCGTTTTCTCCCGTTCATCCGGTAAGTTTCGCGCTGTCCTCTTCCATCCGGACCGCTCTTGGCGTTCGCCATCGCCTGGGCAGAATTGTCGAGCTCGATCCCATTAAATTCCGCCACCAGCTTCAGAAACAGTTCCAGATTCTGGCGGCCCTTTACCATAGCCGCATTATACTCCCCGCGCCGCAGCCATTGCTTTTCCTTCTTGAGTTCCCGCTTTACGGGAGCAAGATGGGCAGTCATGTCCCTCTTCCTCAGGAAATACCCGAGTACAAGGAACAGGACCACAGCAACGGCAAAGCCCGCGCACATTGGAGCCCACTGCTGTCCATTCATTCTTCTGATTCTCCTTTTTTACTGTCGCAGCCTTCTCCGGCTGCCCTTTTGCAGAAAATTTCATTCCTGCGTTTTCCCGGCGGTCCGCAAAAATTTCTGCGGACCTGCCTCTTTTACTGGTCTACCACCTTCACGACCATCGCCAGATTTTCCTCCCCGCGGTGTTCCTTCGCCCCTTTCACATAGAAGTTGCAGGAAAATTCCACGGTAAATCTCTGATACGGCGCAGCCGGGATCTCGTAGTACATCGTGTTGTCCGTAAATACAAGATCAGCCATCTGCCGTCCGTTCACCTTGATCTTACAGGTCTCACCGCCTGTAAGCCTGCCCGGGTAGTAGCACTTTAAGGTCAGCTTGCTGCTCTCCCCGTTTGTCAGAACGATCTTCGCGTGCTCATCGATCCATCCGTCCGAATAGCTGCCGAAAGGCGTGTCGAACCTCTGCCTCTTCACGATCTCCGTCACATCGTTGTATGCGTTGTGCTCCGGATCCTCACACAGGATCACCATGTCATCCGTGATCTCCTTGAGATCCATGTCACTGTCGATAAGCTGGAGCTTCGGAACATTTGTTTTATCTTTTGCATATACTTTCAGGAATGTTTCAGCATTAAAATCACTGATCTCAAAATCCTTCCCGATGATGTAGATCTCCTTGTCGAAGATATCGTCCCCGTATGTTCCGTATGTCTTCTCCGCCAGGGAATTATACTGGCTCTGGGGCGCCCACAGATACAGGTTGTCCCAGTTGTCCCGGTAATATGTCTCCACCGGGAAGATCAGGCAGCCGTACAACAGCACCAGGATCCCCGCCTTCCCCATCACCCGTGACAGGTAGGCAAAGAACAGAAGCGCCGCCGCGTAAGCCACATAGACCCAGCGCATCTCCACACGGATCGTCACGCTGGAGCTGCCGATGCAGAGTGTGATAAACACAAGGAACAGCACCGCGTTCTTTAAATGGCAGACGATCTCATCCCGCGCCCGGATCATACCGATCACAGCCGCCAGAACGCCGACACCCAGAATTGCCTCCGCCGCCAGAATAAGATTTTTGATTCTATCCGGGCTGTCCGCAAACGGTTCGATACAGAGGTGGAGCGGTCCGGAGTTTCTCCCAAACACGAATCCCACCTGGGTCAGTGCCTGTCCAATGGCATCCGTGAACTTAAAAGTATCTGCCACGTCAGTTCCGCCGGTTCCCGCCGGTGAAAGCGTTCCGATAGTGTAAAGGCGGATCATCTGGATCGCGCCGAACACGAAAAGCGTGATCACAAAGAGCAGGCTCTTCGGAAAACGGGAATCAGCCTTCTTCTCCGTTGCTGCCGTGCGAACCGCCGTTTCTTTCTTATTCTGTGCCCCACGGCTCTGTCCTCTTCCGCGGCTTCGTCCCGGTTTCGCGGCGCGGTCCGGTTCACTATTTCTCTCCGGCTCCACCGTCACAGTCTCCGACGCCAGGCCTTTTCCAAATCCAAGGACCACTGCCATAAGAAGTAAAGGCAGAAGTGCCATGTACCGCTCGTGGATGAAGCAGACCGCAAAGTACAGGACGTTCGCCATGAGAAACGCCCCCACCCTTTTCTCATTCACATACCGGTACAGAAACCACAATACGCCTAACGCCGCCCACAGCGCCAGGCTCTCCATCAGCCCGTAAAACTGACCGATCTGATAATATGCCATTCTGGATGACAGGTAGAGAATCCCAGCCGCGAAGCTGATGATCTTTCTTCCGTTACTGAATGACACTGCCATCCGGTAAATGCTGTACGCAATTCCCACGTTCAGGATGATGTTGAATGGAACCATCCACTCCACATGTCCCCCGATAAAGAAAAGCTCCAGCCAGGATGCCAGATAAAACAGGAAGCGGAAACGGCTGCTGCCCATTGGAAACACATACTCCGTAAACGACTGATCCCCGTAACAGGACCAGAGATACAGGTCATCCATGTAAAGTCCCTTTAATTCCACTCCCCGGTTGATCCAAAATCCAAATCCCAGAAAGATTGCAAAGATCAGAAGCTCCGGGCTCCATCTCTTCCACGCTTCCAGGATCTTCTCCTGTAAATTCATGTATTATCCCCTTACTGCTGTTCTCCGGGCCAGTATTTTTCGGTAAACTCCGCTAAAAGTGCCTCGCTCTCCTCCTCGGTGAGTTCCGTCGGCTCGGACGAGAATACCGCAAGCCCGTTTCCATTTTCATACAGGAGGTCTGAGAGATACCCCTGTTTCAAGAGACCTGTCACGTTCCGGAATCCGTCCGTTCCAGGCTTTAAATATCCGCTTCCGAGGTAGATGTAATCTACTCCAGCGAATGTAAAGAAGTCCGCCATCGCCTCCGGGCTGGATGACAGGTTGAAGTTTCCTCCGCTTCCCTCAATATCCGTGTAGCTCTGGGTGCTGCATGGGAAACGCAGCATCTCGGGCTGCTCACCGAATACGACGACTCGGTTTCTCGGGTTCTCCGCCAGGATATCCCATATCTTCTCATTTCCGTAGAAAGCAAGCAGTTCATGGGACTCTTCCATATGATCATAATATCCCTTGTGGATGAACTTCACCGGTGTCAGTCCCAGGGTTCCGCCCCAGTTGCTGACCGCCGTGATGGTCACATTAAAGAGAATAAACGGTACCAGCATCCTGCATATGGATCCGCGCAGGAAACCACTCTTTAATTTTCCTACCACAATCACCGCCATGATCGCTGACAGCGCATAGAGAAGCAGGAAATAGTTGCCGTCCACCTGCCATAACAGGTAAAGAGCCATGAGACTCATGAGTCCGTTCGTCACAAATACCAAGGCCAGACAGATCAAGGTATTTTTCTCTTTCTGCCTCGATCTTCTCACATCCGCCAGCACCGGCAGACAGACGAGAAGAAGAAAGAGCAGAAGCAGCGGTGTGCTCCAGGCAATCCGCACATGGGCCATGTCCTCGCCCACAGGGGCCATGAGGACACCATAAATTCTCTTTAAAATGTGCTTTAGTCCCTCGATTGAGATCATGGATCCGCCGTTCGACGGCAGACTTTCAAACCGGTACGGGTACCTCACGGTAAATCCGAGGGCCGCCCAGATCGAGTTAAACACGGATGTCAACGGAAGTCCCGTATGCAGCCATGTCCGGTACCAGATGAGAAGCCACATCGGGATCATATAAATACAGGAAGGAAGAAAACTTCCCTTCAGTCGAAATTTCAGCTGTCTCGTGAGCAGGATATAAAGCCCCGCCGTTCCCGCGGCCACCGTTGAAAATACAAGTGCCGTTGGCTTTAACACAAGCGTCATCAGGTAGGCGTCCACCGCCAGCACGAGATACGCGCTCCTCTGTCTGCGGATATAGAGCAGAAGAAACAGCAGCAGTACAAGCTGCATAAACACCGTCATGGAGTCCGTCTTTGCCGTGATGGACATGTTCATGATTCCCGGAATGCAGGAGAGAAGTGTCATGCATCTCACCGCATACCTTCTTCCGACAAACAGCTCCACGATCTGTCCCGCCGCGATCAGAGTGCCGACAGTCATCCAGATCTGGAAGCTCAGGAAAAATCCGTAGGACGGCAGCCCGGAGATCGGTAAAAGCAATGTCTCAAGGCCTTTCGAATAGGTGTACACCACATTGACCATTCCGAGATTTTCATAGATTCCGCCGCCGTTGTCCAGAACATACTCATTCCGCAGTCCGTAATGGAGGGAATCGTAGTCGGCACAGATATTCATTCGTCCCGCCTGCAAAAGGATCATGGCGAACATGAGTGCGATACAGATGGACATCTCCAGGGAGATCCTGGTTCTCTGCGGCACGCGTTTCCACGGCATTCCGCTATCTCCCGCCGCCCTCAATTCCATCATCCGGTACCCAGCCAGAAGTCCGGCGATGACCACTGTGAGAAACCGGAAGCTTGTGATCCCACATCCGAAAAACAGGGATCCCAGGCAGAACAGGCCTATCATAAATCCACTTCCAAGAAGGAAGTCCGCCAGCCCTGTGATCACATGGTACTCCCTCCATCTGTGCTCACGGTCCATCCCTCTGCGGATCCGTGCGCCGAGCATCAAAAGCACCAGCACATACGCGCCTGACAGGATCATCGCCGTGAATGCCTGATGGATCCAGAGAAATCCGGCTGTGATGAGAAGTACCGCACCTGTCCGGATCCGGTTCGATTCAATTTTCCAGATCGTGAACAGATATAAAAAGAACAGCACCGCGATCTCCGTCAGAAGGTAGATGGTCTCCGTTCTTCTGAGCCTGATCCCGTCTACGCCTGTCACATAAACCTGTCCGATGGCAACTAACAGTGCGGGTACCGCCGCCAATGCCAGAATAATTAACGAGGCACATTCCCGTCTCTTCATAATTCCCCCCAGGTCATGGTCTTTTTATTCCGCATAAAACTTATCTTCTAACATCAGGCAGAGCACATGGTAGATCGGCAGGTGGAGTTCCTGGATCTTGTAGGTCTCCTGCTCCGGCACGATAATAGCGACATCTGCGAGCTTCGCGAGCTTTCCGCCTGTCTTTCCTGTGAGACCGATAACTTTAAGTCCCTTCGCCTTTGCGGTCACTGCGGCGTACATCACATTCTCAGAGTTTCCGGAGGTGCTGATTCCGAGGAACACATCCCCTGCTTTTCCGTAGCCGTTTACCTGCTGTGCGTAAGAGAGCATTCCATCCACATCGTTTGCGAATGCGGAGGAGAGAGCCGTATGATTTGTGAGGGCGATGGCTGGGAGCCCGCCCTGAAGCTTTTTCGCCAGTTCTTCCCCTCTCTCCGGGTCCGCCTGCTTTAACGCCTCGGCGAATTCCGCGGATACCGGGCGGCGCTTTACAAAACCTTTCATCAGCTCCCCGACGATATGGTCAGAGTCTGCGGCGCTTCCTCCGTTTCCGGCGATCAGAAGCTTTCCTCCGTTCTCATAGCATGTCTCCAAGATCTTGTATGCATCCTCGATCTGGCCCTTTACGGATTCCAGAACCGGATATCTCTTTACTAATTCCTCAATCATTTTTTCTCCTTTTTGTCCTGCCCGATCATTGATACGCATAATGGGCAGGCAATGCCATTTTCATGCTATCCATTTTAACACATAAGCGCCTGTCTTTCCACCGCCAAATTACTTACAATCGCCCCAAAATGAAAAGAATGTGCCTTAGCACATTCTCGCGCCTCGCGCGGCCGCTTGCGACAATCTACATCTTTGCGCAAGTGCGCATCTTTGGCACGTCAGTGCCTTTTTATGTAACGGGGAATTCCTCGGAATTTCCTGCTACATGAAAAAATCCGCAGGAAGTCACCTTCCTGCGGATCAAAACATTCAAAGTATAAAAGTTGATTACTTAAGAGTAATCTTAGCGCCTTCAGCCTCAAGTTTTGTCTTGATGTCGTTAGCTTCGTCTTTGGATGCACCCTGCTTAAGAACCTTCGGAGCGCCGTCTACAACGTCCTTAGCTTCCTTGAGGCCAAGACCTGTTACTTCACGAACAACTTTGATAACTTTAACCTTGTTCGGGCCTACCTCTGTAAGCTCAACGTCGAACTCAGTCTTCTCTTCCTCTGCTGCTGCGCCAGCGCCTGCTGCTGCAACTACTACGCCTGCTGCTGCGGATACACCGAACTCTTCCTCACAAGCCTTTACTAATTCGTTTAACTCTAATACGGATAATTCCTTGATAGCTTCGATAAACTCAGCGGTTGTTAACTTTGCCATTATAATTTACCTCCATATAATTTTATATTCACGTTTGTTTTCACAATTGATATAACAGCATATTCATGCTGCCTGAAACAGAATCACGCAATGCGTTTTTCTGTTTGCAGATCCGGGCTGGCAATTAAGCCTCTGCCGGAGCCTCTGCACCCTCGCCGTTCTTCTCTGCAATCTGGTTGAGAACACGAGCGAAGTTTGTGATCGGAGACTGCATGCTTCCAAGAAGTCTTCCAAGAAGGACATCTCTGGACGGGATGCTTGCGATTACACCGATACCTGCTGCATCGTAGTATGTTCCCTCTACAACGCCGCCTTTTAATTCAAGCTTGTCAGCTTTCTTTGCGAACTCAGCTAATACTCTGGCCGGAGCTGTTGCATCTTCTTTAGAAACAGCAAGTGCTGTCGGTCCTTCAAGATGCGGCTCAAGTGCTTCGAACTCAGTTCCCTTTGCAGCGAAGCGGATCATTGTGTTCTTATATACTTTATAAGAAACACCAGCTTCTCTTAACTGTTTACGAAGAGCAGTATCCTGCTCAACAGTTAATCCACGGTAGTCAACGACTACAGCAGACTTTGCTCCGTTGAGGACTTCAGCGATCTCAGCAACTACCGGCTGCTTTAATTCAACTTTTGCCATGAATGGTTTACCTCCTGTTTTATTTTAGTATTGGATTCGCCGTCACAGCATTTTATATCGCTTTTCGGAAAAAAACCTCTCCGTCCGCAGACAGAGAGGTTTACAAAATTCTGTGTGAGTTTTGTACGTTCCTCGGCAGGTGTTTTTACCTTACGCCTTACGGCACCTGCTGTCTTCGGCATTCAATACTCGAATACTTTATCATAATATATTCGGATTGTCAATCAATTTTTGCAAAAAAGTGTTGTCTTTTTTATCAATAGGGGGATGTCACCGTCAGGTGACATTTCCGCTTAGTTTGTTAACTTAGCTACGTTTAACTTAACGCCCGGTCCCATTGTGGAAGTAAGAGTAACGCTCTTTAAGTAAGCGCCCTTTACTGTGCTCGGTTTTGCTTTGTTGATTGCATCCATAAGCGTCTGGAAGTTGTCCGCTAACTGTTCTTCTGTGAAAGAAGCCTTACCTACTGGCACGTGAATGATGTTTGTCTTATCGAGTCTGTACTCAATCTTACCAGCTTTGATCTCTTTGATAGCCTTTGTAACGTCCATTGTTACGGTACCAGCCTTCGGGTTCGGCATTAAGCCCTTCGGTCCGAGTACACGGCCAAGACGTCCAACAACGCCCATCATATCCGGTGTAGCAACAACTACATCAAAATCTAACCAGCCTTCGTTCTGGATCTTCGGAATTAAATCCTCTGCTCCAACGAAGTCAGCGCCTGCAGCCTGAGCCTCATCAGCCTTCGGTCCTTTTGCGAATACAAGGATACGAACAGTCTTACCTGTTCCGTGCGGCAGGACTACTGCACCACGGATCTGCTGATCAGCATGACGGCCATCACAGCCTGTTCTTAAGTGAGCCTCGATTGTTTCATCAAATTTAGCAACAGCAGACTTTTTAACTAATGCGATTGCATCTGCTGTATCATAAAGAGTAGCGCGGTCGATAGCTTTTGCCGCTTCTACGTATCTTTTTCCTCTTTTCATTATAAAAAACCTCCTGTGGTAGTGTCGGGAGTCCTCCCTCCCACGTGATTGTTGCTGTATATGGAGGTCCGTCCTCCATTCAGTTGCTTACGATCAGTCTGTTACGGTGATACCCATGGAACGAGCAGTACCAGCGATCATGCTTGTAGCAGCCTCGATGCTTGCAGCGTTTAAGTCTGGCATCTTGAGCTCAGCGATCTTCTGTACTTCAGCTCTTGTAAGAGTAGCTACCTTTGCTTTGTTCGGTGTTGCGGAACCGGATTTGATCTTTGCAGCCTTCTTTAATAATACAGCAGCCGGCGGAGTCTTTGTGATGAAGCTGAAGCTTCTGTCAGCGTAAACTGTGATAACAACCGGGATGATCATATCGCCCTGGTCAGCAGTTTTAGCGTTGAACTCCTTTGTGAACTGTACGATGTTAACACCGTGCTGTCCAAGAGCCGGTCCAACTGGCGGAGCCGGTGTTGCCTTGCCGGCAGGAATCTGTAATTTAATATAACCTGTAACTTTCTTTGCCATAATTAGGCACCTCCTAAATAATGTGGTAATGTCGGGGATTTCCCTCCCACGCGGGCACAAAGTCCGTTTTCCTAAAAAAGGTACGGACGACCGGTCCGGATCTTAGTCCGTTTACGGTCACATCTTCTTGATTTCAGAAAAGCTCAGTTCCACCGGTGTTTCACGGCCGAACATCTCGACGTTGATTGTAATGGACTGCTTGGACTCATTGACGGTTCTAATGACACCGACGGTATCCTTCCATGCGCCGGCCGTAACAACGACGGTATCTCCGACGGCGAAATCTACAACGACATCCGGTGCCTTAAAGCCAAGGCTCATCATCTCTTCTTCTGAAAGCGGCACCGGCTTGGATCCCGGTCCTACGAATCCGGTCACACCTCTGGTGTTCCGTACAACGTACCATGTGTCATCATTCATGATCATATGAATCAGCACATAGCCCGGGAACATCTTACGCTCGACCTGCTTCTGAGCACCGTTTTTAAGCTCGATGACTTCTTCCAGCGGGACGGAGACCTCTAAGATCTGATCCTGAAGACCTCTGTTTTCGATTGTTTTCTCAATGTCAACCTTTACCTTATTCTCATATCCGGAATAAGTGTGTACAACATACCATTGTGCTTCTGACATATCTTCACCTCATCCTTAACCAAGTACAATATTGAGACCAAATTTGATGATCAGGTCAAGGGCTGCGATAACAATCCCCAGAATTACTGTTGATACGACTACTACAACGGTCTCTTTCGTAAGCGTATCCTTATCCGGCCAGATGATCTTATTGAATTCAGCTTTTAAGCCTTTGATAAAGTCCGTTTTAGGGGCTTTCTCATTACTTGCCGTTTCTCCCATAAATTCACGTCCTTCTTGCAAACCGGATTACTTAGTTTCTTTGTGCATCGTATGTCTCTTGCAGAATCTGCAGTACTTCTTTGTCTCCATGCGGTCCGGATGAGTCTTCTTATCCTTCGTCATGTTGTAGTTGCGCTGCTTGCATTCTGTGCATGCCAGTGTAATCTTAGTGCGCACGACTTCCACCTCCGTTTAATTTCTTTGTAAGGCGGCCTTTTCTCTATTCATTGCTATCGTTTTTTGAGCATAAAAAAAAGACCTATATCTTCCATTCGCCCGAATATTGTAACATAAGAATTGCGGCACGTCAAGCATTTCCTTGAGAAATAAGAGTTTTCGTGGAGTTTTAGTTGATTGGCGGGGCAGGGAACTTTCAGAAAGCAGTGCTTGTGGGATTCAGGGAAGGTTCCTCTAGGCTTGCAGGCGACTGCTAGGGACGAAAAAAAGATGATGCAACTCGCTTCGCTCAGACAAGCATCATCTTTTTTCCAACGCATTCACCTGCGAGCCAAGAGGAACCAGATCCCTGTATCCAGGCACTGCTTTCTGAAAGTTCCCTGCTGCTGTGTAGTTGGCACGCCAAGGAGAAGGGGCACTATTGAGAACAAGATTTTGCGCAAGAGCGGACTTTGGTCAGTTGTCGCGTAAATAAAAAAAGCCTCTCGTTTCCATCTTTCAGGCAACAAGAAGCTTTTCATTATTTAATATTTACAGGACCTTCGATAAAAATTCCTTTGTTCTCTCATTCTTCGGATGCGCGAAGAATTCTTCCGGTGGAGCTTCTTCGAGAATTTTTCCCTGATCCATAAACAGCACGCGGTTTGCAACCTCTCTCGCAAAGCCCATCTCGTGGGTGACAACGACCATGGTCATTCCCTCGTTTGCAAGCTCCTTCATGAGATCCAGTACCTCACCTACCATCTCCGGGTCAAGGGCACTCGTCGGCTCGTCAAAGAGGATCACATCCGGTTTCATCGCCAGAGCGCGGACGATGGCCACACGCTGCTTCTGTCCGCCGGAAAGAGTGGACGGGTAAACGTCTGCTTTATCCTCAAGACCGATGCGGCGTAACAGCTCAAGGGCTTCCTCTCTCGCCTGTGCCTTGATCTCCGCCTTTGTCTTCGGCGCATCAGGTGCCAGCGTTCCTTTTCTCTTTGCCTTCTTTAACTCTTTACAGCGCACATAGACCGGCGCCATCATGATATTCTCGATCACAGTCATATTGTTGAACAGGTTGAAGTGCTGGAATACCATGCCCATATGGCGGCGGTGGATATTGATGTCCACGCGCATATCGGCGATATCTACGCCGTTAAAAATGATGCTGCCGGAGGTCGGATCCTCCATACAGTTCAGGCATCTTAAAAATGTACTTTTTCCGGAGCCGGACGGGCCAATGACTACAACGATGTCACCTTTATTGATGGTCACATTGATTCCCTTCAGGACTTCCAGATCACCAAATGTTTTTTTCAGATCAATGACGTCTATCACTCTTCTTCAGGCTCCTTTCCATCAGTTTTACAAGAATTGAGATCACCAGCACGAGAACGATGTAGATCGCCGCCATGACAAGATACGGGACCATGAACTCGTAGCTGTTGCTTCCGATATAGTTGAAGGCAACGTAAAGATCCGCCGCGCCGACAAAGCTGACAACGGAGGTTTCCTTGATCAGGGCAATAAACTCATTGCCCAGAGTCGGAAGAATATTTTTCACTGCCTGCGGGATCACGATCCGGATCATCGCAGGACCAAAGCCAAGACCAACTGCACGTCCCGCCTCAAGCTGTCCCGGATCAACGGACTGGATACCGCTTCGCATGATCTCGGAAATATACGCACCGCTATTTAATCCAAAGACCACCATGGCAACACGGACACCCGGCAGCTTGATCCCCATAAGCGGCAGCATAACGTAGTAGAAGATCAGAAGCTGCACGACCATCGGGGTTCCGCGGAAGAGACCTACGTAGAAGCTGCAGACCGCGTTCAGCGCCCGCGGAAGTGTCTTATATTTCGGCAGGACGCGGACCGTCGCGATGATGGTACCGATCAAAACACCGATGAGCATGCCGACTACCGCGATCAGAAGCGTATTCTGAAGTCCCTGCACGACCTTGACGTAACCGTTTTTCTCAATAAATATCTGTACAAACTTGTTCCATTTGTTCCCGAAGTTTCCCATAATACCTCCAGATAGCAAAAACACAGCGTTTCCTGCCATGTTCCAGTACAGTCAAAAAGCGGGAGCGAACCGTATCTTGCCCCCGCTTTTCTGACCGGTGTTTCCAATATTTTTACTGCATTGCGTTGATCGCCTTTGTGATGCTTTCCGCCGGAGCCGCATCAATGATCACGTACTTCACGTTGCCGTTGATCATATCCTGAACTGCAAGAGATGCACTCTTATACGGTACCCACTCTGCCGGAAGTCCTTCAAAGCCCCAGTCATCACTGCCCTCAACAAAGTACTGTGCTGTGGTTCCCTGCTGTCCGCCAATCTTGTCGCTCGCGCTTAAGCCCTTAAGAACCTCTTCTACGGAAGCTGCATCCTTACAGTCATCAAAAGCCGTATCATCTGCCAGTGTAACCAGTCTCTGGGATGCTTTATAATACGGATCGGAGAAAGTTACATATTCTTCTCTCTCCTCGTTGATCGTTAAGCCGGCCATTGCGATGTCGCATTTGTGCTGACCAACAGATAAGCATACTGCATCAAAGTCCATGTTTTCAATTACAAGCTCCTTGCCAAGCTCCTGCGCGAACAAAGCTGCGATTTCCATATCGATTCCCTTGTAGCTGTCGCCGTCAACATACTCAAACGGCTCAAAGGACGCGTTTGTCGCAACAACCAGCTGATCCTTAGAAGCATCATACTCTGCGGATTCTACTGCAGCCGGCTCGCCGTCACTGAAATATTTATCACAGATCTCATTGAAGGTTCCGTCCTCCTGGATCTTTGCGATAAATGCATTTACCTGCTCAAGCAGCTCCGGCTGGTCTTTATCCACGCCGAATGCATACTGCTCATCTGTAAGATCATATTCGATCACCTTAACAACCCCAGCTGCCTCATCTTTCTTTTCTGCCGCAGCCTCACCTGCTGTTGTCTCTGTCTTGTTCTCTGCTGCTGCCGTTGTCTCTGTAGTCTTGCCGCCGCAGCCTGTAAGAAGTGATGCTGCCATCGCAGCAGTTAAACATAATGCAATCGCCTTTTTCATAATATGTTCCTCCTCTAACCCAATACGGATTTGCAACTTTTTCGATGAGACCCACTATACCACAGGCCTATACAAAAAGCAAGTGTTTATGCATGTATTTTTGCATATTTATGCAGTCTCTCTCATTCTATAACCTGTATGCATATCACTTTTTTCCTGTCCTATCTGCCCCCGGTCATGCAGATCACAACGAAATAAACCCGGCTGATTCCCGATGCCCGCAGGGCTCTCGCACACGCCTCGATGGTGCTGCCTGTTGTATAAATATCATCCACAAGGATTACGCTCCTGATCCCCTCCGGGATCGCCCCCGCCGCAAAGGCACCGGAAAGGTTCTTAAGCCGCTCTGCCGCCGAGAGATCCTTCTGCGGCAGCGTCTTCTTATTTCTCACCAGCATTTCCGGTATCACCGGAATCCCCAGCTTCTTTCCGATGACCCGTGCCAGGATCTCTGCCTGATTGAATCCCCGGGTCTTTTTCCTCGTGGCATGGACCGGCACCGGAACCAGGGCATCTGCCTGCATCCGGCGGATCGTCCGTCCGTACCGTGCCGTCAGGGCTGTCCCGTAAAAATCCAGGTACTCTCTCTTATTATTGTACTTGATCTGCGCCATGGAATGCCTCGCCGTCTCATCGTAATTTAACAGGGCGATCCCGTACTCAAAGGCACGTGGATGGCGCATGCAGTCCGGACAGAACTCCAGACTCCCGTCTTCAATCTCTTTTCCGCATTTTTTACATACCGGCGATCTTACAAACGATAGTTTATGAAGGCAGTCCGGGCAGATCATCCGCCCGAAGCCGCCTGTGATATCCCCGCATACCGGACAGCGGCGGGGATATAGAACATCAAGAATTTTATTAAATTTCATATTAAATATAAATATTCGAACAAATAGTGCAGGTCTATTTCTGCATCATAGATGTATCAATCTCCAGAATCCGGTCCTTCAGCCCCGAGTACCGTTTCTGCTCCACCTCATTGTCCACCATCGCCTGGAACACCTCCGGGATCCCGACCAGGCAGACACACGATTTTGCTCTCGTGACCGCTGTATAGATCAGGTTTCTCGTCATCAGCATCCTCGGACCGGAATGGACCGGGATCACAACCGCCGGATACTCGCTTCCCTGAGACTTGTGGATCGTGATCGCATAGGCAAGTTCCAGCTCCTCCAGCTGCTTAAAACTGTACTCCACCATCTTCCGCTCATCGAACTCCACCTCCAGAGTTTCCGCAAAGCTGTTGATGGACCGGATGATCCCCGTGTCTCCATTAAAGACGCCTTCCCCTTTTTCCACCGGGATCCCGTACCTGTTGCGGACCTCCCACTCGATCTGGTAATTGTTTTTGATCTGCATGACCTTATCGCCGACCCGGAAGATCGTTCCGCCGGACTCCTTTTCCGCTTTCTGCGGTGCAGGCGGATTAAACCGCTCCTGAAGCTGCTTATTTAGCGCCTCCACTCCGAGAGCACCTTTCCGCATCGGCGTCATGATCTGGATATCCGACATCTCCGCATGGACGTAGTTCGGCAGCTTATCCTGTACAAGGACCATCATATCCTTCACGATGTCCGCCGGATAGTCACGGCGAATAAAAAGGAAATCACGGCTCTTCTTATTTAAGGGAACCACCTCTCCGTCATTGATCTTATGGGCATTGACAATAATGTCACTCTGGGCCGCCTGGCGGAAGATCTTTGTAAGTTTTACAACAGGGAACGCCTCAGACGCGATCATATCCCGCAGGACATTTCCCGGTCCGACGCTCGGAAGCTGGTTAACATCTCCCACAAGGATCAGCCTCGTCCCCACATTTACTGCCTTTAAGAGCGAGTGGATCAGGCTGATGTCGACCATCGACATCTCATCGATGATGATCACATCCGCGTCGAGAGGATTTTCCTCGTTCCGCTCAAAATGCATGCCCTCCAGCCGGTTTTCTCCGGAATTCCCGTTATTTTTCGGATCCGCGACAGGCGCTCCGGTCAGCTCCAGAAGGCGATGGATCGTCTTTGCCTCATATCCGGTCGCCTCCGTCATGCGCTTTGCCGCACGCCCCGTCGGGGCCGCCAGAAGGATCTCCATATCTTCCTGGTCAAAATAGTGGATGATCGTGTTGATCGTCGTTGTTTTACCAGTTCCAGGTCCTCCGGTGATAATAAGGAGACCATTGCTCACCGCCTCCATCACCGCCTGCTCCTGGAGCTCATCCAGCTCGATCTTCTCCGCCTCCGTGATCTTCTGGAGCCGCTTTTTCACGTCCTCCTCATCGATCTTCGAGTGGAGATTCAGGTCATGCAGCATTCTCGCCGTATTGAGTTCCATATAATAGAACTGCGCCGGATAGACGATCCGTTTCCCATCCTTTTCCTTCACCACCAGCTTCTTCTCCATCTGGAGATCCACCAGATGCTTTTCCATATGCTCCGGTTCTACGTTCAAGAGTGCCGACGCATTGGCAAACAGCTCCTCCTCCGGCAGATATGTATGGCCGTTTCCCGTCGCCTGGAGCAGGGCATAGAAAAGTCCGCTGCGGATCCGGTAATCGGAATCCGTGAAGATCCCGACCTTCGCCGCGATCTCGTCCGCGATCTTAAATCCCACCCCCTGGATATCATCCGCCAGCTGATACGGATTCTCCTGGATCACGGAGTACATTCCCGGACCGTAATGCTGGTAGATCTTCACCGCAAGGTTCATGGAGATCCCGTACTGCTGAAGGAACACCATGGCCTGACGCATATCTCTTTTTTCCTCCACCTGGCTGCTGATCTCCATCGCCATGCGCTCGCTGACACCCTTGACCTCGGCGAGACGTTCCGGCTCCTCCTCCATGATCCGGAAGGTGTCCGCCTTGAACTTCTTTACGATCCTTTTAGCTAAAGCAGCTCCGATGCCTTTGATAGCACCGGAGCCGAGATACCGTTCAATTGCCAGTGTGTCCTCGGGAGCTTTTATCTCATAGCTCTCCACCGCAAGCTGTTCACCGTAGATGGAGTGTTCCACCATCCGGCCCGTCGCCTCGATCCGCTCTCCCTCACTGATGTAGGGAAATGTGCCGACGAGGATATATTCTTCTCCTCCGTCTGCCACGCTTAAGACCGAGTAACCGTTATCCTCGTTGCGGTATTTGATTCTTTCCACATAGCCTGTTACAGTTGCCATTTTTTATTTTTCTGCGCCTTTTCCGCCGTGTGCGAACTCGATAAACTTACCGGTTCCGATCGCAACCGCTGTAAGCGGCTCCTCCGCGATCATTGTCGTGATTCCGGTCTTCTCCTCGATCAGGGCGTCAAGTCCGGAGATCAGGGACCCGCCGCCGGTAAGAACGATTCCGCGGTCAAAAATATCAGCCGCGAGCTCCGGTGGTGTGCGCTCCAATACGTTGTGTACAGCGTCTACGATCTGCATCGCCGGCTCTCTTAACGCCTCAAGTGTCTCGTCGGATGTGACAACGATGGTCTTCGGGAGACCGGTCACAAGGTTTCTTCCACGGACTTCCATCGTCACAAGCTCCGGACGGCGGTAAGCCGCGCCGATATTGATCTTGATCTCCTCGGCGGTTCTCTCACCGATCAGAAGATTATGTTTCTTTCTCATATAGCGGACAAGAGCTTCATCGAAGTCATCTCCGGCAGTCTTGATAGAAGTACTTACGACCGTACCGCCGAGGGAGATCACCGCGATATCCGCAGTACCGCCTCCGATATCTACGATCATGTTTCCGCATGCCTTGGAAATATCGATTCCGGCACCGATCGCTGCGGCAACCGGCTCCTCGATAATGCAGACCTCGCGGGCACCTGCCTGGTATGTTGCATCCTCAACGGCCTTTCTCTCAACCTCTGTCGCTCCGCTCGGGATGCAGACAGCGATACGCGGTTTTCTTAAGGTTCTCTTTCCGACCGCTTTGTTAATGAAATATTTTAACATTTTTTCGGTTACGGTATAATCGGAAATTACACCTTTACGGAGCGGTCTTACCGCAACGATATTACCCGGAGTACGTCCGATCATCAGACGCGCCTCCTCACCGAAGGTAATTACTTTATTCGTCTCCCTGTCCAGTGCTACTACGGACGGCTCCTTTAAAACAACGCCTTTTCCCTTAATGTATACAAGGATGCTGGCGGTACCTAAGTCAATTCCAATGTCGTTGGACATCATCATTGTCGTCTTCCTCCTGTCTCTCTAACTGAAAATCTCCTAAATCCATTTCCACATCCCATCGGTGGGATGTGCCTCGCTTATCTCTCTATCAGAAAACCCTGCTTTATTCAGGGCGCGAAATATCAGTTTTTATTATATACGAAAGACCTTTGTTTTTAAAGGGGTTTTTGAAATTTTTATTCTACTGCACCCAGACGCCATTTTTATCAACATAATACTGTCCGCCGATCATCTGGCTCGTGAGCATCGCGCCGTCAGCTCCGCAGTAGTACCATGCGCCGTTGGTCTGTACCCACTGGCTCTTGACCAGCGCGCCGGACACTCCGCAGTAATACCACCGGTTGTTGTTCATTACCCACTGGTTCTCTGTCATATATCCGGACTGGTTGAAATAATACCATACGTTGTTGATCAGCTTCCAGTTCGCCACTGGGTAAGTCTTATCCGGGTTGCACCACCACCAGCCGTTGCCGTCGCGGAGCCATGCGCCGTCTGCGGTGCTGGAGGAGCTGGAGCTTGTCTGATTGTTTGATCCTGAGGAACCGCTGCCGTAATACTTCGCTGCTGCTGTGCGGTTCGCGTAGATTGCGGATGCCTCGCTGCTGTTTACATCTTTGGAGTCAGACTCCTGCCAGCTGGTCTCGTTGTTTCCCCGGATCGCTTTTACCTTAAATGTATAACTTCCACTTTTTGTGAAGGAACCACAGAAGTTGTAGTAATCATTCGTTGTCGTATATGTGGAGCCCACTGCGCTTCCGTCCCTATATAAACGAACCTGATATTTCTTTGCGGAATCAGATCCCTCCCAGCATGCAACTCCACCGTAGCTGTCATCCCAGAAAAGATCATATACTTCCAAATCATCATCAGAATCATAGTCCGTGTCGATATCTTCGATCTTCGGGAGTGTCACATAGACAGACAGCTTTGAAGTACTTCTCGAAACAGATGTCACCGTCTGATCATCATTTCCGAGATATACATCGGATCTACCGAGTCCGGTGGAGAACGTATATCCGCTCTCCGCGCCAAGAGTAACTTTTACCTTCGGCTTTGTGCTGTCGTTCCAGTCTCCGCTCGGTGTATTTGTGACTGTCACCTCATCCACATAACAGCCGTCATCCGACACTCCCGCCTCAACTTCAAGGTTGTCGGAATCTGTCAGGACTGCACTGATATCGATCGTGACCTCCTCGATTCTTTCCGATGCCATAACCGGAAATGCCAGCATTGCTGTCATAAGAAACGCTGCGGGTACTAATATCATTTTTTCTTTCTTCATTGTGAACCTCCCCGTTTTCTTTTTCTCTTATCTCAAGATGTTGGGATCAAAAGCTTTTGGCCTCTCTGATACCAATTTATTATATAGTATATCAGATATTTATGGACAATTTATGTTCAAATTTCCTGCCAAACTTCGGCAAAAATGCGGCAGATCTCCGGGAAATCCTCGGCGCAGGATTTGTTGTCTGTCTCTGTGCCAATTTTCGCCATATTTCGATACGGCTCTTCATTATTCGTTAAGTAATTTTACTTTCTTTTAATTTTTTACTCACAGTTTAGACACATTTTGTCTATATAATATAATTACGTTATCCGAAAGGATAACCTGCCTTTGTTTCAAGTGTTACACTTGAACACACAAAGCTTTTTCATACTCATACCTGTCGGAGGCAACTCTGGCAGGTCCCCCTAAAAAATTGATACTTTCCATACTCCCCTTAGGGACTGCAGGAACGGCTGCGGTTCCTATTTTTTTGCTCAGCCAATTTACCAAAGTCCTTGTTTCCTATATTCTTGTTTTTTTACTTTTATTTCCGGACATAATCCTTCCAGCTATTGATTTCAACTTCAACTTTCGACATCCTTCCCTTTTCACCAGTTTTATGTTCCTTTCCATTGACTTCTATTTTCCCTCACGGTATAGTAAATATATTAACATTGCCAGCAACGCGGAGGCATTATTTTCAGAAATCAAAACTCCGCAAAAGTGGCTCATTCCACAGGAGGATATTTTATGAATTCGCTAAAACGCATCGCAGCTGCCGCGCTGTCCGCAGCTCTCTGTTTTTCCATGGCTGTTCCGGCCTATGCCGACCACTATCAGACTCCGAAGTCCATCAAGGGCGTTCTGATCAACGAGCACGCCCAGATCCCGGATGTCCTCGAGGTGGGCGCATCTCAGGTCGTTTTAAACTTTCCAATGTCCTGGGCATTCAGCAGCCAGTTGTCTGTCTGCCAGGATCTCTACACAAAGCTTGACCAGGCGGGTGTCACCGTGACACTGATCGTCTTAAACGACTGGGCGGCAGCGAGCTACAGCCCGTCCCTTCTTCCGGTATCCCAGCCAACCGGCGCAAGCTACTACGCGTTCAACACCTTAAACGATGCAGGCGTCCAGTCCACAAGAGATGCCGCAAAGCGCGTCACAGAGGCATTCAAGGATTGTGTCTCCAACTGGGTCATCGGCAACGAAGTCAATGACGGTCAGGCATGGAACTATATCGGACAGATGGATATCGACACCTACTGTTCCAACTACGCCACCGGATTCCGCACCTGGTACGACACCATCAAAGGTTCCAACAAGCTGGCAAACGTCTATATTCCGTTTGACTTCCGCTGGAACTGCGGACAGGTCGAGGGCTTCAAGTACGGCGCTATGGACATGATCCCGCGGTTAAACAGCCGCCTGAAAGATACCGACTACGGCATCGCATGGCACGCATATCCGGAGACCTTCGAGGATCCGGTCTTCACCGATGATATCTACACGTTGGAGAAAGCAGATACTTATATTATCAACCTGAAGAATCTCCACGTTCTGACCGACTATATGCAGCAGGCAGACATGCTCTCCCCGACCGGAAAGGTCCGCCACCTGATCCTCTCCGAGCAGGGCTTCACATCCGATTCTCCTGCCCACAACGGCCAGTGCCTCGATCTCCAGGCTCAGTGCATCAAAGAGGCTTACGAGACAGCAAAGGCAAACCCGTATGTTGAGGCATTCCTGTTGAACCGCATGAAGGATGAGCAGGGACTTCTGGGTGCGCATTATGCGTTCGGCCTCATCGATGTGAACGGAAATAAGAAGCCGAGCTTTGAGGTTTATAAAAACCTTCAGTAATTTCCCAATGCCTGACTGTCCGCGTTAGGGATACAACAGACAGCCAGATACTTTTACAATAAATCAGTTAACAAAACAGCCGCCCCGGTCATATCCTGGGCGGCTGTTTTCATATCTGTTTTCTTTTTCCAATACAGTTTCCCGGTTGCGCCTTGTCATTTTCCCGTTCCTGTCGTATGATATGGATAATCTGAATTTACAACCGAGAGGAGATCTATGTACACTTACACCTGGTATCAGTGGCTTACGTTTTTTTATCTGTACTGTTTCTTTGGCTGGATCTTCGAGTCCACCTATGTTTCCTTAAAACAGAAGCACTTCGTGAACCGCGGTTTCCTGCGGCTGCCAATGCTGCCGTTATACGGAAGCGGCGCAGTCATGATGTTATGGGTATCTCTCCCGTTTCAGGACAGCCTGATCCTCACCTATATCTCCGGCGTTATCGGTGCCACGGCTCTGGAGTACGTGACCGGATATGTGATGGAGCGTCTTTTCAGAGTCCGCTACTGGGATTACAGCAACCAGCCCTTTAACCTTCACGGATATATCTGTCTCAGCTCCTCCATCGCCTGGGGATTCCTGACGATCTTTATGACGCACCTGATCCATAAGCCCATCGCGCGGGCCGTCCTCGCAATGCCGCTCTACTGGGATCTGTTTTTCGTATTTTTTGTGACTGTGCTCTTTGTTTACGATTCCATCATCTGCACGAAGGAAGCACTTGCCTTCGGAAAGTCCCTGGAAGCTATGCAGAAGCTCCGTGCGGAACTTGACAATCTTCAGGTACAGCGCGCTCTTCTCAAGATGAATACCGAAGACCGCTTGCAGGCCGCCAAAGAAGAACTGCTGGATCAGATCGAGGCAAAGAGAATTCAGGCTGCGGCTCTCACCGGAATGAGTATGGAAGAATTCCGGGAAAAAGCCAGTACAAAACTGGGATCCATCAAGGAAAAACCGGCTGTCGGTATGTCCATGCTTCGCGAAAAGGCCGGATCCGCCGCAGATTCCATTCGCGATCTCTCCAATGTCAGTCTTGAGGAATTAAAGGCAAAGGCCGGAGGAAAGCTCGACAGTCTGAAAGACCTTACCGGAATCCATCTGGAAGCGCTCCGCGGGAAATCCCCGGAACAGCTCGCCGAGATGTTAAAGGAACGGGAATCCCTCCTCTCCGCACTCCGAAAGGAACGCCGCCGTTTCCGCAAAGAAAGGATCCACTCCAACCCAACCGCAGTTTCCCCGAAGTATGCGCGGGAATTTGAAGAATTGAAAAAGTACTTCGAGGACGAAGGAAGAAATGCAACGCCGCAGTAAAAACAGGAAGTTTCTTCCCGGCTCACCCAAAAAAGAATGTGCCTTGGCACATTCTCGCGCCTCGCGCAGTCGCTTGCGACAATCTACATCTTCGCACGAGTGCGCGTCTTTGGCACGTTAGTGCCTTTTTATGTAACAGGGAATTCCTCAGAATTTCCGGTTACATAAAAAAGAGGTTCATCTCCACATAATCGGAAATGAACCTCTTTCTTTTCTGTTTTTCAGGTCTTACGCCTCCGGTTTTTCAACCTGAACGATCGCCTGTTTCTGCATCGGGATACGGCAGTTCTTATTGTTGCCAAACTCAACGATAACGGTATCGTCTGTCATATCAATGATCACTCCGTAGAATCCGCTGGATGTCAGCACGCTGTCACCGACTGCGATGCTTGCCATCAGTTCCTGCATTTTTTTCTTTTCCTTCTGCTGCGGTCTGATCGCAATGAAGTACATGAAAGCAAAGATTAAAACAATATATCCAATCCAAAATGCCGGGCTGTTAGTCATATCCGTTGCACCTCCTTTTCTTATACCTTGTCTTTATAGTTCCCTGTCACGCCCTCCAACTTTTTCTCTTTGTACTCGGCGTAGCAGTGGTTCTCGATAGCTTCCCTGATCTCCGTCATCATTGTGTTGTAGAAGTAAAGATTGTGGAGCACGCATAAGCGCATTCCAAGCATCTCTTTTGCCTTCAGGAGATGGCGGATATAGGCCCTGCTGTATGAGCGGCAGGCCGGACACTGGCATCCCTCTTCGATGGGGCGCATATCCTTTGAAAACTGCTCATTAAACAGGTTGATCTTTCCGTGGTTTGTATATACATGACCATGACGGCCATTTCTTGTCGGGTAAACGCAGTCGAAGAAATCAACGCCGCGGTCCACCGCCTCAAGGATGTTCGCCGGGGTTCCGACGCCCATCAGGTAAGTCGGTTTCTCTTCCGGGAGATGCGGAACCACCGCATCGAGGATGCGGTACATCTCCTCGTGGCTCTCACCGACTGCAAGTCCGCCGACCGCGTAGCCGTCGCAGTTCATCTTCGAGATCGTATCTGCATGCGCGATCCGGATATCCTCGAAGGTTCCGCCCTGATTGATGCCGAACAGAAGCTGTTCCTTATTGACGGTATCCGGCAGGGAATTTAATCTCGCCATCTCCGCCTGACATCTCGCCAGCCATCTTGTAGTTCTCGCGACAGAATTCTCCATGTATTCTCTGGTACACGGATGCGGAGCGCACTCATCGAATGCCATCGCAATCGTGGAACCAAGGTTTGACTGGATCTGCATGCTCTCCTCCGGTCCCATGAAAATCTTATGACCATCGATATGGGAGTTGAAGTACACGCCTTCTTCTTTGATCTTTCTGAGTCCGGCGAGGGAAAATACCTGGAATCCACCGGAATCGGTGAGGATCGGACGGTCCCAGTTCATGAACCTGTGAAGTCCGCCGAGCTCTTTGATCAGCTTGTCGCCGGTCCGGACATGAAGATGGTAGGTGTTGGAAAGTTCCACCTGTGTCCCGATCCCGCGAAGGTCATCGGTGGACACAGCGCCCTTGATCGCGGCGACAGTTCCTACATTCATGAATACCGGCGTATGGATCGTGCCGTGGACTGTCTCTACGTCAGCCCGTTTGGCACGTCCGTCTTTTGCCAGAATCTTATATTTCATATTTTTCTTGCCTTATAAATTAGTCCCGAAAATTATTTTCCGGATTTCTTCGCTTCCTTTGCTGCCTTCTCAGCATCCTTCTTTGCCTGTTTTTCAGCTGCGTCCTTCTTCTGCTTCTTTGTAGTCATAACATACCACATAGCGCCTGTCAGGCATACGGAAGAGTAGGTACCACAAATGATACCTGCCATTAACGGGAGTGCGAACTCACGGATGGAGGATACGCCCATGATGAACAGAACAAATACCATGACAAAGGTCGTCAGGGATGTATTGATGCTTCGTGTGAAGGTCTGGGTGATACTTGTATTTACGATATCAACGGTGGATGCCTTCGGTCCCATGAGCTTAATGTTCTCACGGATACGGTCGAAGATAACGATCGTCGCGTTGATGGAGTATCCGACGATGGTAAGCAGGCAGGCGATCGCTGTGGAACCAACGGACCACTTTGCGAGGGCGTAGCATGCAACTACAACCAATACATCATGGACAAGGGCTAAAACAGCACTTGCAGCGAAACGGATATCCTTGAATCGTACCCAGATATAGAGAAGCATAAATACGGTAGCGATCGCTGTAGCCATAACCGCGTCGCGCTTCATCTCAGCACTTACCGCACCGGAGATGCTCTCTGCGGTGATCTTGGACTCGTCAACGCCGAAGTTCTCAACAAGTGCCTCGTCTAATGCCTGACGCTCTTCCACGCTTAAGGTTCTTGTCTTGATGATCACCTCGTTTGTTCCCGCAACCTTCTGTGTCTGCGTATCCGCACTGTTTGTGATGGATTCGACTACCGGAACGACCTCGCTTGAGATTCTCTCCAGAGACATATCCTCATTGAAGGTCACGCTTGTGGAGGTACCGCCCTGGAAGTCAAGGGAGTAGTTGAACGCGTTTCCGATGGAGGACTTGTTCATTACCATTCCCGCAACGCCTGCGAGGATCATAACAGCAGAGATGATAAAGCAGATATTTCTCTTTCCGAGGAAATTGAGCGCCTTCTTCTCTTTTCTGATGCCGTAGAACTTCTGATCCTGGAATCCAAGGTTATACAGGGTGTTCAGTGTGAACTTTGTAACGAAAAGTGCTGTGAACATGGAAAGAACGATACCAAGGGCAAGTGTTGTAGCGAAGCCCTTAACTGTACCGGAGCCTCTCCAGTAAAGAACAGCCGCTGCGATCAGTGTTGTCACGTTACCATCGACGATGGCGGATAACGCTTTCGCAAAACCTGTCTTGATTGCGGAATGAACGGTCTTTCCGAGACCGATCTCCTCCTTGATACGGGTGAAGATGATGACGTTCGCATCAACCGCCATACCGATGGAAAGGATGATACCGGCAATACCCGGAAGTGTTAATGTAACCTCAAAGGCCGCGAGCAGGATCAGCATCAATGCCACATAGAGGCAGAGTGCAAGGGATGCCGCAAGACCCGGGATGAGGTAAACTACGATCATGAATACGCATACGATTCCGAAACCGATCGCGCCGGCCTTTAAGCTTGTCGTGATCGCTTCCTGACCAAGTTTCGCGCCTACCACGTTGGAACGGAGTTCCTCCAGTTCCAGGGAAAGGGAACCGATACGGATCGTGGACGCAAGATTCTCAGCCTCTTCATAGGAAGTCATGCCGGAGATAGAGGCCTGTCCGCCTGTGATCGCCTGCTGTACGGTCGGGTTAGAGTACATCACATTATCGTAAACGATCGCGATCTTCTTGCCGACGTTCGCTGCAGTCACATCTGCGAATTTCTTAGTACCTTCATCCGTAAATGTAAGCGCTACTTCATAGTTATTGTTTCCTGTCTGCTGGTCTTTATAGATCACAGCTTTCGCAGAAGCTACATCGGTTCCTTCCAGTACAACATTCCAGTTCTCATCATAGAACTGTAAGGATCCCGGCTTACCGAGCTCTTCCAGGATCTTGTTCGCGTCTGTGACACCCGGAATATCAACATTGATACGGTTTCCGCCTTCCTGATAAACCTCTGCCTCAGAGCTGTAGTTCTGTACTCTCTGCTGCAGCTTGTACTGGGTATCGGACATATCCTCGGCGCTCGGATTCTCTTCCTTCGCCTGGTAGGTAATGCTGACGCCGCCTGCCAGATCCAGACCGAGCTTGATTCCGCCATTCTGGGAAGTTACTCCGTTCTCATCGGTGACCAGCTTACTCTTCTGAAGAGTATCATAGCCGAAAAATCCGAAGATACCGAGCACAACGAGCAGTCCCAGGAGGCCGAGCAGTCCCTTTCCTTTGTTGCTCTTCATGATAAAATCTCCTTCTTGATATGATTTCGAGGTTCAAAAGGCTTTTTGTCCCTCTTGATTCCGGAGTCCGCCGTAATCACCGCCTCCGTCATCCTTACAATAACAATCCGGGGTTTTCTTCCCCTGACCGCTATGATCGATTTAGTTGTTTTCCTCGTCCTCCGCTAAAGCAGCACGGATCATAATCGCGCACTCGATACGTTTTTTCTGCATTTCGCAGCCGATATCGTAGGCATCCGTAATGCTGCCGTGGAAGTTGAAGGAATTTGCCGCGCAGCCGCCGCTGCAGTAGAATCTCGCAAAGCAGTTTTTGCATTTTTCTTTCGCGTATACGTTGCAGAGCTTGAATTCATCGCGCACCTTCGTGTTGACCACGCCGGTATCCACGTTTCCAAGCAGGAACTCTTCATTTCCAACGAACTGGTGGCACGGATATAAATCTCCCCAAGGAGTTACCGCAAGATACTCGGTTCCTGAACCACAGCCGGACAGACGTTTCGCAACACACGGTCCCTGACTTAAATCAAGCATGAAGTGGAAGAATTTGAATCCTCTTCCCTCTTTCTGACGCTTTACAAACTCTTTTGCGAGTCTGTCATACTCATCCATGATCTGCGGAAGGTCTTCCTCACGGATGGAGTACGGCTCTTCCGGAGCTGCAACTACCGGCTCCATAGAAAGCTTCTCAAAGCCGAGATCCGCATAGTGGAGGACATCGTTTCCGAAATCCAGGTTGTTTCTTGTGAAGGTTCCGCGGACGAAATAATCCTTCTCGCCGCGTGATTTCGCGAATTTCTGGAATTTCGGAACAATAAGTTCGTAGCTTCCCTTACCATTTCTGAACGGACGCATCCGGTCATTGACCTCCGGACGTCCGTCAAGACTTAAGACCACGTTGCTCATTTCCCTGTTGCAGAACTCCATGATCTCATCGTTTAAGAGTACGCCGTTTGTTGTCAGGGTAAAACGGAATTTCTTATTGTGCTCCTTCTCCTGGGAACGTCCGTATTCCACAAGCTGTTTTACAACGTTCCAGTTCATAAGCGGCTCGCCGCCGAAGAAATCAACCTCAAGGTTGATGCGGTTTCCGGAGTTTGCAATCAGGAAATCCAGTGCCTTCTTTCCGACCTCAAAGCTCATGAGGGCGCGGCGTCCATGGTACTCTCCTTCCTCTGCGAAGCAGTACTTACAGGCAAGGTTGCAGTCATGGGCAATATGAAGGCAGAGTGCCTTCACGACCGTCTGACGTTTCTTGAAATCGATCACATAATCTTTGTAAATATCCGCAGCGAACAGCTCCTCCGCGTCGATGAGCTCCTGAATATCGGAGAGCGCATCCTCAATATCTTCTGCAGAGTACTTACAGACCAGTGCTTCTCTCACTGCTTTTTTCTGGTCATCCGTGAGAGGCATCGGTTTTTCCATATCCGGGACGATCTTCGCGAGAACCTCCACGGCATCGTAGAGCAGCGCATCCACGGAATGAACCGATCCACTGTTTACGTCCAAAACAATATGGTATCCATTATTTATATACTGATGTATCAAAGCTAACTTTCTCCTACTGTCTTAATTTTCAGGTGACTGTTCCGTCTCTTCCCGATTACAGTCACGATCTGATGGTCTCCTGACTTCTTTCTTACCTGCCCTTTGTGGTCTGTCAGTGGCGGCTTTCCCGGCATCGCTGTCCGGGAAACCCGTCACCGGCAGATTCTTTGATCAGACAAGAAATAGCCCCTACAATCATACGACCGTAGGGGTCTCTTTAAAAACTTCCGTTTATTCGAAGCCCCGCATTAGCGGTTGCTGTTTTCACAGCTCTGGTTTCCTACTGTGCAGGATGTTTTGCACGCAGACTGGCAGGATGTCTGGCATTCGCCGCAGCCGCCCTTCTTCATGCTGTTCTTTAAAGTGTTGGAACTTAAAGTCTTTACATGCTTCATGGTATCATTTCCTCCTGTTCTCTTATCGTGGGCATAATACCCCGAATTTAAATGAAATTATACCATACGATTTTCTATTATGCAACGGATTTTATTGCCGTGATGCAGGAAAATCCGGTACAGAGATCCACTTTTTGTCTGCATAGCATGCCGCAGGCAGCTTCCAAATTGTGTCCGGCAGCCGCAAAGAAAAATATCCGGGGCGCTTTTTTCAGGCAAACAGGCGCACTGGTAACAAGATCAGCCGCGCAATGCATATGCATGGCCTTTCCCCACATATCCTGTATAAAGCAAACGCCCACATCATGATGTCCTCTCAGGATCTTTCTGTACCTGATTTTATGAGTTCCGGAAAGACTCCCGGAGTACATCCTTCAAGAAAGGAGTTTTCTCATGCAGACAAACCCGGTATGGCGCATGGTACGCGCCCTGATCGCAACTTATATCCTCTCCGGAATTCTTCTGGCGATACTGTCCTTCGCCCTTTTTAAGTTCCGCCTCCCGGAAAACCAGGTCAATCTCGCTGTCTGCGCAGTCTATATCCTCTCCTGCTTTTTCGGCGGCATGATCGCCGGAAAAACAATGAGGACCAGGCGTTTTTTCTGGGGCCTGGTCCTCGGAAGCTTATATTTTCTGTTTTTATATCTCATGTCCCTCGCCCAGAAGGACGGTGTCACGGAAGACACCAAAAGACTTCTCTCTGTCCTCGCCATGTGCACATTGAGCGGAATGGCGGGCGGGATGGTGAGCTAACGGTCTCCCACCTTCGTGAGGAGATAAACAACGAGCGCCAGGATCCCCATCACAACGAAGATTCCAAGCATTCCCTTCCACATGATCCCTAAAGCAAGCATTATATTTACATTCATAGTCCAGACCTCCTACATAAAGAATCCAAGGATGATTCCGCCGGCAACTGCAGATGCAACCTGACCGGATACGTTCGCTCCGATAGCATGCATCAGAAGATGGTTTGTTCTGTCCTCCGCAATTCCCATCTTCTCAATGACACGGGCAGACATCGGGAATGCGGAGATTCCTGCTGCTCCGACCATCGGGTTCACCTTGTTCTTGCTGAACAGATTTAAGAATTTCGCAAACATGACGCCGCCGATGGAGTCGAAAATAAAAGCGAAAAGTCCAAGTCCCATGATCATCAGTGTCTGTAAGCTTACGAACTGGTCCGCTTTCATGGAGAAAGAGATCGTGATTCCGAGAACAAGTGTGATCAGGTTCGCGAGTGTCGTCTGCGCTGTTTCGGAAAGGCTGTTTAAGCAGCCGCATTCACGGATCAGATTTCCGAACATCAGGAATCCTACAAGAGCAACAGACGCCGGAGCGACAAGTCCTGCGACAAATGTTACAATGATCGGAAAAGCGATTCTTGTGAACCGGCTTACTTTTCCCGGCTCATACGGCATGCGGATCATGCGTTCTTTCTTTGTCGTAACCGCTTTGATCGCCATCGGCTGGATGATCGGCACAAGTGCCATATAGGAATATGCCGCCACCGCGATCGCTCCGATGTAGTTTGACTTTAACACCTGAGATACCAAGATCGAAGTCGGACCATCTGCCGCTCCGATGATTCCGATAGAGGCAGCGTCCTTGATATCAAAGCCGAGAAGTGATGCCATAAAGATCGTAAAAAAGATGCCGAACTGGGACGCTGCACCAAAGAGGAACATCTTCGGGTTCGAAAGCAGCGGTCCAAAGTCGATCATAGCTCCGATACCGATAAAGAGCAGCAGTGGGAAAGCCTCCGATGCCTCAATGCCGGATTCAAAGAGCCACTGGATGATTCCATGAGTCTCACCGGCACCCTCCATAAACTGGTTTAATACACCGCTGGCCGGGAGATTCACAAGGATCGCACCGAAGCCCATCGGCAGAAGAAGGGCCGGCTCATAATTTTTCTCAATTGCCAGGTAGATCAGTAAAAGCCCTACCACATACATGACGACCTGCTGCCAGGTGATCGATAGTAATCCACTCCATAAAAAGTCCATAAAAACTCCTCCTTGAAAATAGTATGCGCAGGTTTTTCTATTTCCCTGCCAATGGATTCCATGAAATTTTACAGACCGTCTTTTTTTGCCGCTATATCGGATCGCCCTCGGATCCTCAGAGCAACAAAAAAAGACTTTCTGCAGAAATTTCTCTCTGCAAAAAGTCTCGTTACCATTTTACCGGTATGCACCACCAGACGTTTCCGCCGCGATTGTTGACAGTGCATTTCAACTACTCCCCTTTTGGATAGTTTCATATTAATTGGTTTGAAAAAAATTGTCAAGACCGAAAGCTGTACATTTTTCGCTAATTTCGTCGCGGTTCAGTAACTTCACCGTTCGGGTTTGCTCTCCTGCTCACTTTCTTCGCTCTTCTGCGGCGCATCCAGAATATACAGATGTACCTTGTCAATCCGGTTTCTCTCCACCGTATCCACCACAAACCGGAGATTTCCGCTTGTGACTTCTTCCCCCGCCTGCGGGAGATGGTCTAAAAGGCCGATAATATAGCCGCCGACGGAGTCGTAATCTTCTGACTTGAGATCCAGACCAAGCTGGTCGTCGAGATCATCGAGTTTCATAGCGCCCTCGATCACATATTCCTTCGGATTGATCTTCCTGATGCTGTCTTCCTCATCCGCATCGTACTCGTCGCGGATCTCTCCGACGATCTCCTCAAGCATATCCTCCAATGTGATAAGCCCGGCCGTCGCGCCATACTCATCAAGAACGATGGCAACGCTGTTCATGGTCTTACGGAGTTCCACCATAAGCTCCGTCGTCTTTTTAAACTCGTAGGTGTAATACGGCTCACGCAGGTAATCCCGCAGCTTAAATTCCTTGTCCTTCGGGATCAGGAACAGGTCCTTGATATTCACGATGCCAATGACATTGTCCGTCGTCTCCTCATAGACCGGATATCTCGTATACTTCTCCTGTCGGAAAATATCCATGATCTCCTGATAGCTGGCATTCACATCGAGGAATGTCATATCGATACGCGGAACCATAATATCCTTCGCGACAGAATCCCCAAAATCGAACACGTTGTAGATCATCTTCTTCTCGTCGGACTCGATCACACCCTCTTCGTGGCTGACCTCCACGATCGTGCGGAGCTCATCCTCTGTGATCGCGTCCTGTTTCTTGTTCGGATCCACATGGATCATCTTTAAAACGCCCTTGGAGAGGACATCGACGACCACGATCAGTGGGGTCAGGACCTGCATGATCAGGTAGATCGGTTTCGCGAACTTGAGTGACAGGGTCTCGGAATAGATCGTCGCGGAAGTCTTCGGTGTGATCTCACCAAAGATCAGGACTAACAGCGTCAAAACGCCGGTTCCGATACCGACATATTTATTTCCAAGCATGTCTGTGACCAGCACAGTCATCAGAGAAGACGCTGAAATATTGACAATATTGTTTCCTATTAAGATTGCGCTGAGCATTTTGGGCTGATTGCTTAAGATCTTCTCCAGTACAACGGCATGACTGAGTCCCGCCTCCGCGAGATTCCGCACACGGATCTTATTTACCGTCATCATTGCCGTCTCCGCCGATGAGAAAAACGCGGATAACGCCAGAAGTCCAATTACGATCAGTCCCTGCAGGGCTTGCCCTGAATCCAAAAAAATCAACTCCTAAATCTTTATAAATTTGACGCCGCCCGGTTTCTTCCGGAGCTTCGTCCATGTTTTGTCTCCCCGCACGCTCCGCTCTGTGTCCGGACCGGTCGAAGATTTACGAATGATTGTACAATACTCTATATGCCGTGTCAATGGTTTCGGGGCATTTCCGCGGCGTTTTTTTAATGGCAGTTACAGTACACGGGCACTCCATGCCCGCGCACTGTAACTGGATTTTGCCGATGCTTCGCATTCCGAATCGGCAAAATCCGCGGTCATAACGGTATCATACGGAATTTTCAGTTCAGAAAATTCCTACCCATGAAAAGTAACTAATGGCACCGTTCCGTTCGTTCAGGCCTGTGATCTGCGGTCAGCGCGAAAGATCTTAATCATCCTCATTCTTTTCGATCAGACGCATCCCCGCCGTCTCTGTCACCGGCAGAGAGAAGACGATCGCCCCCGCCTTGCTTCCGATCCCGGCTTCCTTCATGATGCTCTGCATGATGCCGTTTTTATCCTTTGTCTTCGTGACCATAAAGATCATCTCTTTCTCCTGAGCAAGGGAAACGCCTAAAAACTTTTCCGCCTTCTCCATTCCCGTTCCCTTCGCATGGATCACGGTTCCGCCGGTAGCGTTGGCCTTTCGCGCCGCGTCCATGATCACATCCGTATAGCCCTGATTTGCGATCACTACAAGAAGCTCGTAGTCTGTTCCTTTCAAGCTGCTTTCCTCCTCTTTCTCAAATCCACGGTCCTCGGTCAAAAAGCGAAGCTGCCGCTTTCCGCCGATGCTGCTCAGGGGAGTCACAAAGGCGATCCCCGTTCCCGGAATATCGATCTTGATCTCCTGTTCCAGGCCCTTTTTTACCTTTTTCCATTCCGCCGCCGTCACTACTGCAAACTGGACGGCCTTTTCCGATGCCTCTAACCCGAAGGCGTCCAGCACCTCCGACGCCGCGGTTCCCCGGCCTAACGTCAGGAATGTGACGGAAATCCCATATTCTTTATAGAAGGCGAGGAATCTCCGGCTCTGGTTCCGGTCGCTGATCGTCGCCATCAAGTATAATTCGCTCATAAAACCTCCTACAATTCAATAATCGCGTCATCATCCAGCAGCTCAAACGCCGCGTATGCCCCGGACTGTCCATGAGCTGCGGACATCCCTTCCTGCACTCCGCGCTTCGCTCTTATTCTCGAAGCCAGCCCCATGACCTGGATCGTGATAAGCGGTGTCATGGCAACCATCGCGACCACACCAAAGGCATCTGTGACAATGTTTCCTCCAAGAGCGGAGCAGGCTCCCTGTGCCATCGGAAGCAGAAACGCTGCCGTCATCGGTCCCGATGCCACGCCGCCGGAGTCGAAGGCGATCGCTGTATAGATCTTCGGCACAAAAAACGAGATTCCCAACGCGATCGCGTATCCCGGAATGAGAAACCACAGGATCGAGATCCCTGTAAGTACCCGCACCATCGCAAGTCCGAGAGAAACCGCAACACCCAGGGAAAGTCCCATTCCCATGGCCTTCGAGGAGATCGCTCCGTCCGTAATCTCCTCAACCTGTTTATTGAGAACGTACACGGCCGGCTCTGCCTTTACGATGAAGTATCCCATGATCATTGCGATGGGAACAAGAAACAGCGGGTGGGCAGACTTCGCAAGCACCTGTCCGAGATAATTTCCCGCCGGCATGAAGCCCACGTTCACTCCCGTAAGGAAAAGCACCAGCCCCGCATATGTATAGACGAGACCGATCGCGATCTTCTTTAATTTTCTTATTGTTAATTTTAACATGAAAATCTGGAAAATCATGAAAAATAAGATAATAGGCAGTAAGGAGACCGCGATCTCCTTCATGTAGGCTGGAAGTTCCCTCGCAAAGAGCAGGAACAGTTCTTTTGAATCACCGATCTCCGGGATCACCGGCGGTGTGTAGGCGCTGCTGTCCGCCTTGAAGATCATGCTTAAGATCATGACTGCGAGGATCGGTCCGATGGAGCAGAGCGCTACGAGACCGAAGCTGTCGTCCGCCGCGTGGCGGTCGCTTCGCGTTGCAGAGATTCCGACACCGAGAGCCATGATAAACGGCACAGTCATCGGTCCCGTCGTAACGCCGCCGGAGTCAAAGGCCACGCTTAAAAAAGCCTTCGGCACGAACATCGCCAGTACAAACACCACGCCGTAAAAGACAAGCAGCAGCGGCGGAAGTGCCACGGAGAACAGCATTCGCAGCAGTGCCACAACAAGAAATGCGCCGACTCCGCATGCTACGGACAAGATCAGCGTCATGTTTGGCACAGCCGGAACCTGATTCGCCAGAACCTGAAGATCCGGCTCCGAGATCGTAATGATGAAGCCTAAGAGAAAGGACAGCCCGATCACCACCGGAAGCTTCCGGCTCTTCGTCAGGCACGTTCCCACTCGCTCACCCATCGGCGACATGGCAAGCTCCGCGCCAAGTGTAAAAAGCATCATTCCCACAAGCAAAAGGACTGCTCCCAAAAGGAAACAGAGCAGGATGCTGGAGGAGATGGGCGCGATCACAAAGCAGAGCACCAGCACGATCGCGATGATCGGCAGTACCGCCTGCAGCGCCTCATTCCACTTCTCCCGCAGTTTTTTTGTCATTCCCAATATTCCACTCTCCTGTCTTTTTGAGGCGGACATTCCCATTCTCTCAAAATCCGCCCTGTTACTTGGTTTCTTTCCACATTCGTGTTCTCTCCGCCAGGTATTTCACGAACAGGGGATGCCGTTACAGGATCTGTGGGCTTGCAGCGCCACGATCCTGTAACCGGCGAATTATGTTTAGTATAACATGGGAATTGTGAGAAAAGTATGTTTTGAGAGGTTAAGATTCCGCTAAAAAAAGGCGGACTTGTTCAGATAATTTACTATAAAAAGAGGATCAGGCGGTTAAACAGCCCGGAGCTTTCCCTGACCGCCTGCTCACAGGGAACATCAATAAACGTAAACCGACAATGCTATAAAAAATACCTGCAGGATCGTCATGATCAAAAACAGCGGTGTAATAAATTTATACCATCGCTCAAGCGGGATTCCCATCAGACCGCATTCCAGTGAACAGTTCGTTGGCCAGAACATGTCCGAAAAGCCGTCACCAAAACAATATGCCAATACCGCTGTCTGGCGGCTTACGCCTACAATGTCAGCTACAGGTGCCATAATCGGCATAGTGATCGTAGCCTGACTGGAAGAACCATTAATGAAAATATTAATGATGCTCTGTAAAAACAACATTCCAATAGCAGAAATGACGGGATTCCCGATATCCAGAAGAGAAGAAAGGTAGTAAACTATTGTATCGGAAATAAGTGCTTCTTTCATGACAATAAGAATACCCCTGGTAAATCCAATCACAAGGATCGAGGATACTACGCTCTTAGTTGACTCAATAAAAGTAAGACAGATCTCATTCAGACTGCTTCCTCCCACGACTCCCGCCACTACCATCATTGCTAAAAATAATGAAGATATCTCATCGATATACCATCCAAGCATGCTCGTTCCGTAAAGCAGGATCCCTATCGTAGCAAAAAACAAAATCGTACACAATTTGCGGCGAAATGTAAAGTTCACCTCTTTATCAGACTGCTTTTTGTCCGATTGTTCCACTTCATCACAGCCATATAAAACGGAAAGTTCAGGATTCTGCTTTACTTTTCTGGCATAGCGCATCACATACCAAATAGATACCATTTCAAATACTGCAAAAATCACGGCGCGATAGGCAACGCCGGAATTCAGCGGTACATCAGCGATGGTCTGGGCAATTCCTACTGAAAACGGATTTGTCATAGCTGCCGCAAATCCGGTAGCCACGCCAATATAAACGACGGCACCACCTACAAGATTGTCATAGCCTAATGCCAGCATTATGCTTGCAAACAACGGCACAAGACCATAGGTTTCTTCAAATATACCCAATGTTGATCCAAGCAGGCCAAACAACAGCATTCCTACAGGTATCAATAATTCGGTACGTTTCCCCATCAATTTAAGCAGCGCAGACACCGCAGCATCCAGTGTGCCGTTGTCTTTCAATACATAAACAAAGCCATATGCAAAAACAATAAGAAACAAGATATCTGCAGCACTTACATAGCCACGAGACACCGAAAGAAAAATATCAAAGAAGTCTGGGCGGTTTCCTTCACCAAAATGGAAACTGTCAGGTAATACGATCGTTTTTCCATTCGCAGGATCAATGACCCGATCATATTCTCCTCCGGGAATGATATACGTCAATCCTACTACGACCAGTAAAATAATCGTTAAAATTACATATGTATGAGGTAATTTCCACCCGATAAACGACTTTTTACACTTTTCAGTCAAGTTCCTTTGCTTTTTTAACATTCCTGTTTTCCTTCAATAAAAACATGTTCTGCTTTCGCATGAATATCAAATGGATGATGACTCCAGATAACGAGATCCGCATCTTTTCCGCTGACAAGCGCACCTTTTCGATCATCGATACCTAAAATCTCTGCAGGATATGATGTTACTGCGCGCAATGCTTCTGCATCATCCATGCCAAAGCGAACAGCCATAGCAGCATAAATAGGCAAATAATACAGCGGTGTTACATCATGGTCGGCAGTGATGCAGACTTTAACGCCTGCCCTATTGAGGACACCGGCAGTCTCAAAGCTCTTATTCCAAACCTCCTGCTTGCTGCACGGGTTCATGCTTGGACCGACAATCGCAGGAAAACCACTGGCTGCTATATGTTCAGCAATGTCGATCCCATCCGTGCAATGAACTATAACGATCCTGATATCGTACTCCTTGGCAATACGGATCGCTGTACAGATATCATCCGAACGGTGAGCGTGAATATGCAACGGTATTTCTTTCCTCAGAACCATAGCCATATTTTCCTTGCCGGGATCGCATCGGAAATGATCACCATTCTTTTCCGCTTCTTCCTTCTCAAAAAGATATTCCTTCGTATCTTCCAGACACTTACGTAAGTGATAAGCAGTACCCATGCGTGAGGCGAATCCATGCTTAGCTGCCTTCGGGTTTTCTCCAAGGCTGCCTTTCACAGAAGCCTTGCGGGTCACGATCATCTCATCTGCAATCTTACCCGTTAACCGGATAACCGAAGCAACACCTCCGATAACACCATCACTGCCCGGACAAACACAGGCACAGGTTACTCCTGCCCGGACAGATCGTTCCACCGCTCTGTCAAAAGGATACAGACCGTCCAGCACTTCTAACTGAGGGGTAATCGCATCCGAGTAATCGCAACAATCATCACCCACTTCTCCCATACCTTCTTCGCTGATACAAATATGACTGTGAGCATCAATGAAACCTGGCGTTATATATTTTCCCGCCGCATCTATCACTTCTTCATTTTCTTTTGGAGAAATATTGAAATCCACTTCCGTTATTTTCGTATTTTCAATACGAATATCCAATTTTTCAAAATCATTTGTACAAGTAGTAAACAAATATCCGTTTTTAATAAGCATCAGTGCTACCTCTAAATATAATATTTTTTATTCCTATATATGGGATCTGTTAATAACCAATCATTACAGCAGCCGTCATAAATACAAACTCCATAATAAACAGGATACCAAACAACGGAGTAATAAATTTATACCATTTGTTAATCGGCACTCCCATCAGACCACAACAAAGAGCGCAGGAAGTCGGCCAGAATATATCTGCGAAGCTGTGTCCCAACTGGTATGCCAATACGGCAATTGAACGGCTCATACCAACCAGCTCGGCTGTTGGTGCCAAAATCGGCATTGTAATCGTTGCCGCACTTGTTGAACCATTGATAAAGAGTTTTACAATGTTCTCAATTATGATCATTCCGTAGGCAGAGAGGTATGTACTTGTATTTTTAAGCAGGCTCACCAGACCGTATACGATCGTATCTGTGATCATGCCCTCTTTCATTAAAATCAAGATTCCTCTGGTAAATCCGACAATTAACATAGAAGAAACCATGCTCTTAGTAGACTCAATAAATGTCTTACAGATCTCAGTTGCAGAATAACCGCTGATAATACCTGCAACCACCATTGCCATTAAGAAAAATGCTGATATTTCATCTACATACCAGCCCAGATTCAAAATAGCATAGAATAAAAATATAATGACTCCAAAGAAAAGGACTAAACATAACCCCTGACGGATATTCATAGATGCTGTCTGTAATTCATTCAAAGATTTTGCCTTGACTGCATCCAGCTCAGTGCCATAAACCACAGATTTGGTCGGATTTTTTTTGACTTTGCGGGCATAGTACATCACATAAGCAATGGCAATGATCTCTGTGACAGCAAAAATGAGCCAGCGGAATCCCATGCCTGAGTAAAGTTCAACACCTGCAATATCCTGTGCAATAGCGATGGTATAAGGATTCGTGGTGCCTGCGGCATATCCGATCGATACGCCCAAAAAGATAACTGCGCCACCTACGACAGCATCATAACCCAGGGCAACAAAGATTCCTACGAAAACCGGAAACAGTCCATAGACTTCCTCATAAATACCCATAGTAGATGCCATTAAACCAAGAATCAGCATTGTGATCGGAATCAATAGCTGGACACAATTGCCAATCTTCCGTACTAAAGTTCCCAGCGCAGCATCCATCGTTCCATTTTTGGTTAAAACATAAACAAAACCGTACGCAAAAATAATGAGGAACATAATATCAGCAGCGTCCACATAACCAGCTTCCAGAGCCTGAAACAGACCAAACAGCCCCGGCGCCTCAGCATCTACATACGCGTAAGAGTCAGGCACAACGACCATCTTTCCTGTAACCGCATCCTCTACACGCTCATAAGATCCGGCAGGAATGATGTGTGTAAGAATCAGCACGATGAACATAATAGTGACAAGTATCACATATGTATGCGGCATCTTAAAGTTTTTGATCCTTTCCTTTAAAGTTCTCATAAGTACCTCCTTAGTTTATAATCTTTGTAGCAACACTGCATGTTTTCTGAATGCTTATCCATCACCTTGCAGCACCACACTATAATACACATTCAGTCCCTTCAGCATTGCCTTTTCTTATATTTAAATCCTTAAAGTTACTTGAATGTCAAGTGTGAAATTGTTATAATAATAACAGTTGCTTTTTGATCATTATCCACATTCACCGGAGTTCTAAAAATGGGCAAAAAAAATCTTACCATCGGAGAAATATCCGAAATATTGAACATTACCCCTTCAACTCTTCGTTTTTGGGAAAAGGAGAACCTCTTTCATGTCAGCAAAAAGAGTAATCACTACCGAACCTATACCAATACGGATTTAATCGACATAGCTGATATCCTGTATTATCGGAATCTTGGAGTACCGGTTAAAGACATCCGTGCATTTTCTTCTCTGGAATTATCTGAATATGATCAGTTTCTGGAAAATCAGGAACGGGAACTCAACAAAAAGATTGAAGAATATCAACAGATGCTGCTAAGATCGCAAAGTCTGAAGAGGAACTATTATCGGTTGCTGAGACTGCTCGTCAATCCCTTTATCCTTGAGACTCCGGACTTTCATCACGTCATCTCGTGGGATTTCCGTGAAAAAGAACGGATCCGGCAATACGTATCCGATCCTTCATATTACGTCTGGTGTAAAGATACCAACTCAGAAATTTCTGGACGTAAAGGACTCATTGTATCTGAAAACAGTTCTTATTCCCGCTCGGATCTCATATGGGAAAACAGACCCGGCAGCCGCTACATCAGCTTTCCCGTCAAAGCCATGATTGAAAATGATTATTCCGGACTTGAAGCGCCAAAGATCGTAGGTGAAGTACAGCGCCATACCACTACCGGTTATTTAATTACTCGTCACCTCTTAAACTGCAAGATCAATGGCGAAAATGTCGAATATCTGCAGGCTTATCTTGAAATCACTGGAGCGTGGGATGATTCATTTACGAAAAGATTAATGTTAGATTAATGTTTTGGTGAATATATCCTTTTTAGACAAATGAAATTATGCATGATTTTTCACAAAAAACACTCTTTAGATTTGTAAAATAACTCCCTTTTCGGAATTGTGTACCCATGGGAAATGAGTTTATAAATATACAATGCAAACAGCAGACATCTATTTTACAATCAAATATATAAAAACTAGTATTTATAGGGGGGTAAATCAGCATGAAATGTCCATATCGTGGTGAAGAAATGATGAGAGGATACCTGATGAGCTCACGAGACATTACTTTTACAATTGATAATCAGACAAAAGTTTTTCATACAAAAAAATCGGACGATTTGGAATTGAGTAAAAGTTCAGGAGGAATCCCTCATTGTGAAGCTTATCGTTGTAGTAGTTGTAAAAAGATTTTGATTGATTATGCAAATAGATAACTTCCAATCTTTCGGTGAGATTGAAACTCAGCGACAACTCGGAAGTTGTCGAACTGACACATTAGAAAGGGTTATATATGAGTGAATTGATTAAGGCTGATAATGAATATAAAGAGTGGATTACCGGAATATCTACTGATTTTAGAAAAAGCCAAATCAGAGCTTCTATGAAGATAAATGATGAGATGCTAAGGTTTTATTGGAAGCTTGGTAAGGGTATTTCATCTATGAGTGAACAGTTCGGATATGGAATGGGATTCTATAAAACGGTGAGTGATGATTTGAAATCCATTTTGCCAGATGTGAAATCATTTTCTCCAACTAATTTGAAATATATGAGATACTTTTATGAGATGTATTCTGATGCAGTATTTTGTCCTCAGGTTGAGGATGAATTGATTGCAGATGCAAATCGTCCCCAAGTTGGGGATGATTTACAAATCATTTTTAGAATTCCATGGGGACATAACAAAATAATACTTGATAAATGCAGAGGAAATTCTGCAAAGGCATTGCTATGTAGTTGTAGAAATAAAGACAGGAAAATTTGATTCTTCCTATGCAGGTCAATTGGGAACTTATGTTGTAGCTGTTAATCATCAGATGAAAACAGAAGCTGATAATCCTACTTTGGGACTTCTGATTTGTAAAGATATGGATAAAGTAGAAGCCCAGTATGCATTAGAATCAACTAGCCAGCCACTTGGTATTTCTAGTTATGAATTATCAAAACTTATACCAGAAGAGTTCAGAGGTAGTATGCCTACCATTGAAGAGATTGAGGCTGAATTAAATGAATAACTTCCAGGTTGTCGAGCTGATAAAATCCCTTTAGGAACTAAAGGGCGCACTTCTATACTCTCCTTCCGGGAGTATTGTGCGTCCTGCGGAGCTTCATTCTCTGTCAGCAGAAAAAGGCTGCATGACCGAAAATGTTTCGTCACTTCGTTCCGTCAAGGGAGCTACACTCCCTTGCGACGCTTGTGCGTCTATCCCTTGAGGACTTGCCGTCCGCAGACGGTTTTGAGAACCGTCCGCCGCCAGCAAGTTTGATATTAACAAATCGGGATTTTTATGAGAGGAGAATTCATATGTGGTATTGGTGGTTTATGTTGATATGTGATTTGTTAGTTCCCGTAACCATGCTTATTGCCGGGAGAATGATGTGGAAGCATTGCCCTAAAAGTATAAATGGTATAATTGGGTATAGGACAACCCGCTCTATGAAAAATATGGATACATGGAAGTTTGCACATGATTATTGTGGTCGACTTTGGTGGAAACTGGGTGTAATAATGCTTATTCCGTCCGCTTTAATACATATTCCATTCTACCAGAGTAATGAGAAAACGATTGGAATTATTGGAGGTATTCTTATAACAATTCAATGCATCGTTTTAATCATTTCAATTATCCCAACGGAGTCTGCGTTGAAACGAACATTCAATGATGACGGAACAAAAAGATAACTCGGAATTTGAAGGAGTGCACATGATGAAAAGAAACAAAATAACAGCATTATTATATTTTATAATGTCTTTGCTTTTCTACGTTAGTGGTATATTAAATTTTACTAGTGATGTCAGGATGGGTGTTATATATCTATGTCTAGGTTCAACCTCTTTGTGTTTTGGTGCTACATGGTTGAATAAAAATAAAAAAAATGATGATAACAAATAAATCGGTATTTGATATGCGGAGGTAATGATTATGAATAGAAATATAAAAGGTGGTTTTTTAACATTGAGTGGCGTTGTTGGTATTGTAGGAATGATAATAGTGGCGATGCAAAATCCGGCAACTGCATGGGTAACGCCACCTGGAAGAATGATTGTAAGTATTTTAGAAAATGGATTATTGATTCCTACGGTTTTATTCCTTGTTCTTTTTATTTATGGATTGTATATTCTCCTAACGGAGAAAAAAGATTGAGCAATTCCAGTTTTCCGTGCCGAGACTAAATTTTAATTTGAAGGTGATAAAGCTATGAAATGTCCAATTTGCAGTACTGAAATGGTGGCAGGCGATGTTGTCTGTAAGACCGCAGCTGGACCTACCTTATATCCTCGAAAGGCAGAAGAAACAGAGCTAAAGCATTTTGGTAAAATGTTTTTTGAAGTAAGGACTCAATAAAAGCACATGACCTTGACGGAGGCTGGTATTGTCCAAATTGCAAGAAGGTAATTGTGCTTTGGAAGCAAACGAGCAAAGGCAACTCCCAATTTATCGAACCCATACAAACGGGGAGTTGGAGGAGGTATCTATGATAAAGCGATTTGATAAAGTTGATGGCAGTTATGTTGAAAAATTATATGGGCAAGATAGATATGGCTATTCCAAGAGTGATACGATAGATTTCTATGATTTAGTCGAGTTAGCAAAGGAAGGAATTAGTAGAGGATCGGTTGTACTTATCTATGATTTCGAAAAAGGGAAGGTATACACTCCATTTGAAAAGCAGAATAATATTGTTTATGGAGATCCGGTATATGTAGAAAAATTCATATATTTTTTGCAGTGTGATTATAACAAGAAAAGAATTTCTTTATATCGCTATTTACCAGAGAAAATACTGGAAAAAGTTGCAGAATTAAACCTCGATGATTTGAATCCATATAATTTGCATATTGTAGGTAATCCACTATATATCATAAGTCAGGAAGATGGAGAAGGATTTCGATGTTATTATCCAACGGAAATTTTCTTCCCATTAAAGCACAATGAATCGGTGATTTTTATAGAGGATGGCAAGGTCTATATTGAAGCTTGGATAGAAGAAGGTTGGGATGACGAAAACAACTGTGCAACAGATGATTATAAATATTACGACAAAATCATAGTAAAAGATTTTGCAGGTAATAAAATTTCCGAAGAGGTAGGTTGTTTGAACAAAGGTCCTGATGGAAATTGGTGGATTTCATAAATACAAACAACTCGATTGGTCGGAAACTGGTGAATGATAATGGCGATAAATGTAGAGCAGACAAAAAAGTATTATAAGGATATTAAGCAAGAGGATTTGTGCGACTGTAATTACTGTAAGAATTATTATTTGCAAGTAAAAGATGCATATCCTAAGGTAGCAGAGTTTTTGGACAGCATAGGAATAGATATTGAAAAGCCATTTGAAACAAGCCCATTAGAGCCTGATGAGCATGGGATGCTGGAGTATTGTATATGCCAGTATATAGTAATTGGTTCCGCTCCAAGTGAATTATCAAAAGAAATAGAAAATGTGAAGATTGATATTTCAGAATCGCATCCGAGTACAAATCTGATTCAGGAACATTTTGTGATAGACATTTATCCAATCTGTTTAAAATGGATTCTGTAGTGCGGGCAAATTCCAGTTTGATGAAATAAAGAAATTATTGGAGAGGGAAAATATGGTTGGAAGAATTTATCACGTTGGATTAACCGTTTCTGATTTGGATCGCTCGATTGCTTTCTACAGAGATATTCTTGGGCTTGAATTTCAGGGCGAAATCTTTATGGAAGGCGAAGAGACAGATAAAATGTTCCGTAAGGAAAATTGTAAAGCAAGGGTTGCATATTTGAATGGTTCGAAGGTTCTTGAAGCACCACCGGTTGAATTGATTCAGTTTGTAGACAGCGAAATCCATAAAGAACGATCAGACTTGTTTACGACATCTATCTCAGAATTATGCTTTTACACGGATGACATTGATTCTGTCTACAAAACCTTTATCGAAAATCATGTGGAGTGCTTCTCTGAACCGCAGTATTTCAATTTCAGAGCAGATGGATTTGGGAAAAGCAGAGCGTTTTATTTCAGAGACCCGGATGGAATCATTCTTGAGATGATGCAACCGTTATAAAAGGAGACTAATCAGAATTTGTAGTATGATTTGTGAATCAAAGTGACAATGATGATAATTTCCAAAATAACTTGACATGATAAGAAGTCAGAGGTATTATTGAAACCGTTAAAGGGAATGAAGTTCTCCCTTGGGAAACCTAAACCGCTTTTTAAGCTGATGACTTCTGCGATTATCTGTTCGCAGAAAGGCATCAGCTTTTTTGCGTCCAAAGGAGGAGAATTTTATGTTAACATCACTGGCTTTCATTTTTCTTGTTGGCCTGTTCATGGCTGCAATTTGTCAACGGCTCAAGCTGCCCCGCATTATTGGTATGCTGATTACGGGTATTGTGCTGGGACCTTATGTCCTTGACCTGCTCGATCCCTCTATCCTGTCCATTTCCGCTGACCTACGGCAAATGGCTCTTATCATCATTCTGCTCAAAGCAGGGCTATCCCTCAATCTGGCTGATTTGAAAAGGGTAGGACGACCCGCCATTATGATGTCCTGTGTCCCGGCAAGCTGTGAAATATTAGCCTTCTTTCTGTTTGCGCCTGGCATTTTAGGCGTTACCAGAATAGCGGCCGCTGTCATGGGCGCTGTCCTCGGCGCAGTTTCTCCGGCAGTCGTTGTGCCACGCATGGTTCAGTTGATGGACGCAAAATACGGCACAGACAAAAGTATTCCCCAGCTCATTCTGGCAGGGGCGTCCTGCGACGATATTTTCGTTATTGTGCTGTTCTCTACCTTTCTCGGCATGGCACAGGGCGGTCATGCAAATTTGATGGATTTTATCAATATCCCGGTTTCCATCATCCTCGGCATTGCCTTGGGCGCAATCACCGGGTATCTGCTCAGTTTGTTTTTTGAAACTGCCTACGCACATAACCACTGCGTCCGAAACAGCATAAAAGTAATCGTTGTTTTGGGCGTGTCGTTCCTGCTCATGGCGGTTGAAACATGGTTGGAGGAGAGTATATCTGTCTCCGGTCTGTTGGCCGTAGTAAGCATGGCTTGCGTTCTCAAAATCAAAAGTGTTACCTTTGTATCAAAACGATTGTCTGAAAAATTCGGAAAACTCTGGCTGGCGGCAGAAGTGCTCCTGTTTGTGCTGGTCGGTGCGGCGGTGGATATTCGTTATACACTGAACGCTGGCATTGCGGCGATATTGATGATCTTCCTCGCCCTTATTTTCCGTTCTGCGGGTGTTGCTCTTTGTTTAGTCGGCACACCTATGACATGGAAAGAGCGTCTTTTCTGTATGATTGCCTATCTACCCAAAGCCACTGTACAGGCAGCAATTGGTTCTGTGCCACTTGCAGCAGGTCTTGCATGTGGGAAAATCGTTTTATCAGTTGCCGTTATGGCAATTGTTACTACTGCTCCTGTGGGTGCTTTTGGAATGGATGTCTTGTATAAGAAATTATTAAATAGAGATTTAACAGATTGATATATCGAGTGTAAATCCAAGTTTGAAGAACCGTTAGGTAAGTTCAGATTCAATAAACCCATGTGTAAATATGCATATTGCTTAGAATTTTAAGTAAGGGGAACACTTTTCCGAAATAGGAGTAAAATAATACTTTTTATGAGCTATCTATTGCATCACATTCACTAAGAGCAGCGGATAGCATTCCGCTGCTCGTAATAGCTTCTTCTTTTATTGGAATATTGTTTTAAAAACCGGCTGCATGGACGAGATCCATGTATTCTCTGCCGCATTATAATACTTTGTATCTGCATTTACCGCAAACGGAATTCCGGCATCCAGGCTCCAACCCATGTCGGAATCCCCGTCTGCTGCTGCCATGCAAGCGCCGTCTGGATCTTATCTGTAATCAGCTTTTTCTCAGCATCCGTTCCCGTAGTCCACAGCTTTTTTTCGTTTATCTTATCCGGCCCGGATGCATAAAAATGCCATTCTGCCATAAGGTATCCATTGTGTGCACTTGGAATTTTCAGCTCTGACAAATTTCCTCCACTTATTGTCCGGAAGAAAGAAGATCATCAATCTGTTTCCAAATGCTATTGATCTCTTTCAGCATTTCCAGACGTTTTTCCTTTTCTTTTTCTGCTTCTTTTAATTTTAAGATTGCTGTATCAAAATCTTTGTTCTCGACAGCCGCCTTCGCTTCTGCGCGAAGATTCTTTACCTGGGAATCCCCGTTTTCCTCACGGATCGTTTTGATTTTCCCACGAAGTGTTTTTGCCTCTTTCCACACGCTCTTATCAACCGGAAGCTCTCCTGTCTCCTTTTTGTTCTGATGAATATTTTTGAAATGTTCCATGAAATCTTTATTGGATTCCCTGAGAGCATCCATCTGCTCCTCCATCACTTTCATCTCAGTACGGATCGGCTCCGCTTCCGCCCTATATTCTTTTCTTGTCTCAGCCGCAAACGCAGAGAAGGACATGATTGCAGTAAGCGATAACGCCGCGCATAAAATTTTTAAACCTTTTTTCATCTTGTTACCTCCATCAGTCAAGCGGATATTCGCAATCCGCTTCGCTACTTGCTCATAACCGAATAACTGCTCCGCAGTTTATCAGAAGGAGCTTGCGCTCCTCCTGATACAAGCAAGTCCTCACCCACTGCTAATTGCTTTTCGCAATTAAAGCAGGGGACTTACTTGATTCGGTTAAATTATTTTATGTGTTTATCATACCGCTATCCCTGTGTGCATTACCAGTTCACCTGTGTGGCAAAAATGCGGCAATCATTTACGGTTTTAAACTTTCCTGTTAATATGAAAACATAAATACAAATGAGGTACTTTATTATGTCAAAACTGATCTATGTAGTAGATGATGAGTCAAATATCCGTACAATGATGCAGCTATTTCTTGAAAATGAAGGCTTTACAGTAGAGACGTTTAAAGATGGTCAGGAAGCCTGGCAGGCCTTTTCCGCAAAAGAACCCGATATGCTTATCCTCGACATCATGATGCCCGGAATCGATGGTCTCAGTCTATGTACCTATTTCCGTCGTCAAAGCCACGTTCCCATTATTTTTGTATCTGCCAAAGATACGCCGCTCGACCGTGTTATGGGAATCACTCTCGGAAGCGATGACTATATTACAAAGCCCTTTCTTCCATTAGAGTTCGTTGCGCGGGTAAAAGCATTATTCCGCCGGTCTGATCCACACTTTTACGATGCCAGCATGACCGATCCTGTCACTCGGTTTATATGTGGAAATCTGGTCCTTTTTCCTGTCAGCCACAGAGTCACAATTCAGGAACGTGATCTCAATGTAACTCCTACAGAATTTGATTTTCTGCTGTATATGATACAACGGGCAGATAACGCTGTTTCTAAAAAAGAATTAGCCGAACAGGTCTGGCATTTTCAAGGTCCTGATCCGGAAGCAGATATACCGGAGGATTTTATTAAACGGCTTCGAAAAAAACTACTTTCGTTCGGATCTACTGCCCTGATCGAGACGGTATGGGGCTTTGGTTATCGAATGAGCGAACGAAGGCCAGAAGGGATCGAATCAATATGATTGGAAAGAGTATCCAGACACGTTTATTTTCTGCAGTTTTTCTCGTGATTTTTATGATGACTTTCGGAGTCGGAATCACCTTTTTCCTTTCTTCCCGCTGGTATGTACAGTACACTGCCAGGAAAGAAACAGAGCATCTGATCAGGATGGTTCAGTCGGAGTCGGATCGTTTGAGCACTGACCCGGCTTACACTTCCTCAGATTCTAAGGAAAATACGCGCGAATCTTCAAAAGCTTTGCTTCGTTCTGTCCGGCGGCAGCTCAGAGATCAGCCTTATAATGGTATATTTCTGGTTTTTAATTCCAAGCAAAAACTTGTCTTCCCTCAATCCAGTAATGACCAGAATATTTATCCGATATCTGCCTTAGAGGAACAGTGCCGACAGATGATCCAGTCAGGTGAACTGATTTCGGGAAAACCGTCCCGGATTTTACTTTCTGAAGACTTCTGGTACATCAGTATGTATGTGTTTCCGTCCAGTACACCCGTACGGGCAAAGTATTTTGTTTCTGTTGTCCAAATTCCGGATTCATCTGTTTTCTGGAATTATACATGGAAATTGTATCTTGCGATTTTAATCGCTTCTGTGTTTTTATCATCTTTTTTAGTATGGGGAATTGCAAGAACCATCTCTGTCCCGCTCCAGCATCTTTGTCTCCAGATCCAGAGGATCAATGGAGAAACAGCCGCACAGATCCAGGATTCCTATTCTTTAAATGAACTGGAAGCTTTAAAACGCTCCTATAACCAGATGGAAGAAACGATCCGAAGATCCGAGGAAGAAAAAAGGCAGTTTTTTCAAAACGCTTCCCATGATCTGAAAACGCCGCTTGCGTCTATCACCGGGTATTCCCAGGGGATCGTTTCCAATGTCATAAAGGATCATCAGAAAGCTGCCAGTATCATTCTTTCTGAAAGTCTGCGCATGACTGACCTTGTAGAAAGCATTCTTTCTCTCTCAAAAATGGACAGTCACACATTTGACCTTCATCCGACAGATCTGGAAGTAATGGAGTTTCTTGATGAGTGCGTGGATATCATGAGTACGATCCGAAAGGACTGCGTGATACATCTTGAAGCCGCACGTCCACTAATGATCCACACGGATCCGGAATTGTTGAAGCGGGTGATACAAAATATTCTTTCAAACTGTCTGCGATATGCCGAGCACGAAATTCTGATCCGTATGAGTACAGATGGTAACTCGCTGATCCTTCTGATACAGGATGATGGTCCGGGATTCCTGGAGAAAGATCTCCCTCATATTTTTGAACGTTTTTATAAGGGTAATGGTGGAAAAAATGGAATTGGTCTTTCGATTGTATGGACCGGCATCCACTATCTTGGCGGATCCATTACCGCCGGAAACCGCGCTGTACCGGAACACGGGGCTTATTATCAGCTTTTATTGCCCCTGTCTTTTTAACCGAATCAAGTAAGTCCTAGCTTCAATTGCGAAAAGCAATAAGCAGTGGGTGGGGACTTGCTTGTATCAGGAGGAGTGCAAGCTCCTTCTGATAAACTGCGGAGCAGTTATTCGGTTATGAGCAAGTAGCGAAGCGGATTGCGAATATCCGCTTGACAATTGCCAATCTCTCGTGCAAACACAGACTTTAACTCGGTACCCACGCGGATGCGCAAAAAGACCGGTATATCAAATTTCTTCTTGATACACCGGTCTTTTTATTGCTATTCGGTCTTTTTATCCATTAATGGATAATTTTTTTACCATTTCTGCTGCTCTTACAGGTTTCTCTCAACCAGATTCTTTAAGGTTCCCTCGAACGGTTTGAACGGGATCTCCTTATCGTAATTTAAGAAATCTTTCACATATCCAAGTGCTGCTGCAACACCGTAGATCATGCCGCGCTCATCAACATCGAATTCCGGTGTGTGATGGTTTGCGCCGGAGCCGGCCTCCTCACTCTGGATACCTGTGAAGGTGATGATACCCGGCCAGAGCTTTAAGCATGCCTGCATGCTCTCAGATGCCATCCACGGCTGTGCAACCGTAACAGCATCCTCACCGATATATTTTCTTACTGCGTTCTTCGCGATCTCGCTGCAGACTGCGTTGTTCTGGCACTCGAACAGCGGATCCGGCATATGAAGGATTTCATATGTACACTGACAGAGCTCGCACTCTTTCTCGACTACGTCCATCATCTGTTTTACAAACGGTGCGCCTGCGCCGTCAACATTGAAGGTACGGATCGTACCGCCGAAGGTCAGCTCGTCCGGAATAATGTTGCGGACGGTTCCGCAGTTTACGAAACCAACGGAGCAGGTCAGGATATCCGTCGGAGCCACATATTTCATGCGGATCATATTGATATGGTTATAGATATTGTTGAAGCAGTCTAAAACACTGTGGGCAAGATCCGGACGGGATCCGTGACCGGCCTGGCCGTGAAGCTTGATGATAAATCCGTATGCACCGGAGAATACCGCACCCGGCTCTGCAGAGATCGTACCCGTCGGAACATCCCATTTTACATGTGTTGCCATACAGGTATCGATCTTTAATTTCATTGTCTCAACGGCATACGGAAGTAAATTTCTGATATTTCCGCCGGCTTCCTCGCCGCGCTCAAAGAGGAGGACGATATTGCCGTTTAAGTCTTCCTTGTTCTCGTTTAAGATCTTTGCCTCAGCGAGAAGCATCGCTGTGTGGGCGTCATGTCCGCAGGCGTGGGAGATTCCATCGTTCTTGGAGATGCATACCTTTTCCTTTGTGAGGTTTGTTTTGCTCTCCTTGATCGGAAGTGCGTCCATATCGGCACGAAGAAGAACGGTTTTTCCAGGTTTTCCGCCGTGGATCTGTCCGATAATACCACCTTCCGGAACGACTACATACTCGATTTCCAGCGCATCGAGCTCAGAGGCAATATATTTTACTGTCTCGTACTCAACACCGCTGTTTTCCGGATACTCGTGCATATGTCTTCTGATTCTTACCATGTAGTCGAAATTTTTCTTAGCTTCGTTTAAGATGTCCATATTTTCTCCATTCCGGCGGAACCGCTTCGTCATTTACCGACAGCGCAGTTTGTCCGTCTCTTCAGTTTTGGATTTTCAATAACTGCTCATATCTTCACAGTCATGATCTGAAAATGTCTGTTTCCAGACATCTCTATATTAGCATGCGCAGGGAACTAATTCCAGTCCCCTGCGCAGCTTATTTTTTATTTAACGTTACAGTACACGGGCACTCCATGCCCACGCACTGTAACAGGATTTTGCCGATGCTTCGCATTCCGAATCGGCAAAATCCGCGGTCATAACGGTATCATACGGAATTTTCAGTTCAGAAAATTCCTATCCATGAAAAGTAACGGAAAGCTACCATGCATATGAAACGTATTGATTTTGAAAACGGAACCATAACGGGCAATATCCTCGGAGCCGCGCTCCCCATGCTGGTTGCCCAGATCTTAAACCTTCTATATAATATCGTGGACCGCATCTACATCGCGCGGATCCCTGAAATCGGAACAGCCGCTCTCGGCGCGGTCGGCTTATGTTTTCCGATCATTGTCATCATCACAGCCTTCAGCAATCTCTTTGGAACCGGCGGTGCGCCGCTCTTCTCGATCTTCCGCGGGAAGAAGGATCCTGACACGGCAAAGCGCATTATGAACACTTCATTTACGATGCTCTGTGTCTGCGCTATGATCCTGATGGCGGTCGGCTTCCTCTTCGCCCGCCCGATCCTGATCCTCTTCGGCGCTTCCGCTGAGGCCATCGTTTACGCCTATCCGTATATGATGCTCTATCTGATCGGAACCCTGCCGTCGATGATCGCGGTCGGAATGAACCCGTTTATCAACGCCCAGGGCTACTCCAGCATCGGCATGTTATCCGTCGCGATCGGTGCCGGAACGAATCTGGTACTTGATCCGCTCTTTATTTTTGCCCTCGGACTCGGTGTCCGCGGCGCGGCTATCGCCACCGTGATCTCCCAGTGCCTGTCCGCCGCCTTCGTCGTGTTTTTCCTCACGAAAAAATCCGAGTTGAAGCTGCGGTTCCTTCATAAAAATGAGATCCCGGAATGTACCGGGCACGCGAAAAATATCCTCAGCCTCGGCGCTGCCGGATTTATCATGCAGCTCACAAACAGTCTCGTGACGATCTGCTGCAACAATATTCTTTCCGTCACCGGCGGTGATATCTATATCTCCGTCATGACCATCATCTCCAGTGTGCGCCAGCTTGTTGAGACACCGATCCACGCCATGGTAGAGGGAACTTCCCCGATCCTGAGCTACAACTACGGTGCCCGCAGACCGGGACGTGTGCGGAAATCCATTCTGATCATGAGTCTCCTCGTTTTCGGTTACACGGCCGTCATGTGGAGCATGATCATTCTCATCCCGGAAACGCTGATCCGTATTTTCAGCTCGGACACGGCGCTAATCCAGGATGCAGTTCCGGCGCTGAACATGTATTTTGCAGCTTTTATCTTTATGGACCTCCAGTACATCGGTCAGGCGGTATTTAAATCCCTGAACAAGAAGGTCTTTGCGATCTTCTTCTCCCTGCTCCGCAAGGTATTCATCGTTGTACCGCTGACCTACTTTCTCCCCTACGCCATGCATATGGGAACCGACGGCGTATTCCTCGCCGAGCCGGTTTCCAATGTCATCGGCGGAACCGCCTGCATTCTCACGATGCTGATCACGGTCTTGCCTGAGCTGAAACGGATCGAGGTTGAGAACCACAGGGCGGCATAAAAACTTAAAGCGTTTTTTGCAAAAAAATAGAAGCTCTCCTCTGAGCCTCTATTTTTTTCTGATCTTCGCCACAAAGAATCCCTCAAAGAGGTCATTCGGTCCCACAAGGAGCGTCCCCGGCATCGCATTCGGAAGTAACGGAAGTTCCTTCGTCCACTCTTCCCCGATCGGCACAAGTTCTCCGCCTGAACTCTTTAACACGCGCTTTAAGAGACCTTCATTCTCCTCTTTTAAGATTGAGCAGGTGGAGTAGACCATCTCATGTCCGGATTTTAAGAGCTTCAGCGCTTTTTTTAACAGTTCTTCCTGGGTTCTCGCGGATCTTTCCACAAGTTCCTTTGAGATTTTTGTCCGGCAGGCACCGTCCCGCACTTCTACGGTTCCGCTTCCGCTGCAGGGCGCGTCTAAGAGGATCCGGTCGAAGGAAAAGAAATCGTCAAGCTTTCTTGCGTCCTCCACCATCACGTAGGTTCCGGATGCCCCCTGCTTTTCCAGATTGTATTTTAACTTTTCCGACCGCGCCTTATTCTTCTCGCAGGCCGTGATCTGCGCCTGATTTCCCGTCATCGCCGCCATCTGGGTCGTCTTTCCGCCCGGGGCGGCAGCCATATCGAGGACAGACTCTCCCGCCTTCGGGCCGAGAAACAGCGGCGGTAGCATGGAGGAAAGGCTCTGGAGATAGATTCCGCCTTCCTTATAGATCGGAAGTTCCTGGATCTCCGGCTCCCTTGCGTCCTCGATGATCATCGCATCCTCATACCATGATACATTTTTAAACGCGATCCCTGCACCGGTAAGTGCCTGTTCTACCGTGTTCCGGTCCGCCTTTAAGGGATTGACCCGGAGTGTCACCGGGCGTCTCGCCTGATATCCCGCGAGGATCTTCGCGAAAGCTTCCTCTCCATACTGTTTTTTCAACATCTCTTCCAGAAATCCCGGAATCATCTGTTCCATAACCTGCTCCTTATCGATCTTTTCTTATCTCTTATCACAATTCACAAAAATATGTAATGATTCAGTACCTTTGCAATTACAAGCAAAAATCCATTCCAGATCGGATGCGCCGATAGGATTTTTGCCTTCCAGCTTAAGTTTTCTTACGGTCAGCGCAGTAAATGCGCAGACCTGCTGAACAGTTACCTTACTGCACTTTAGTACCTAAAGTTAAAGATATTGAGTCCTGTCTCCTCATCTTTTACGCGATCCACAACTCCGTCGATCACCGTGATCACCATCTCACAGGTCGCTCCGATGATGCCTCGGCTTAAATGTCCGCCGTATACATTGCCCTTCGCGTCGGCTGCCGCCGCGTGGATGTGGCTGTAATACTTTCCGTCCATCGTGTTGATGGTTCCTGTAAAGGAAACGATCTCAAACATTCCCTCGAAATCATTCCCCATAAACTGGCGTTTTTCCAGATCATAAATTCCTACGGTCATGGAAGAAAATGTACCTAATGCGCTGACGCTCGCAAGTTTCACATCCTCGAGCATCGCGATGCGTTTCATCTTCTCCAGAACATCCTCACCCTGATCGATCCTTGCTACGATCGTATTTCCAAATCTGCGGTATTCCATCGTTACCTCCTTCTATCTATGCGCACCTGCACCACCCTGCCTGCAAGCCTTCGCCCGCTGCAGGATTGTGTTTTCCTGTGTGCAAAACATAACATTCATTTTTTATGGTCTATCTTCTATTATAAGACAAATTTTGTATACACGCAACACTCACAGAGCTTACAACTTCTATCTGAAACTCTTATCGAATTCCACAATCAGCTTCTACCCGGCGCACATTCTGCAAAAGAACCATATCCCCGGCATTACACTCTCTTATAATCCGGTGCCACCGCGCACCCGATTCCCATTCCGCCCGGTCCGATATGGCAGGATACGCCGAGGGACAGATTATCATAGAGAAGCGGAACGCCCGGAAATGCCTCCCTGATCTCCTCAACCCATGCCGCATTCTCCTCGTCCGTTCCGCTGGAGGCCGCCAGAAGGTGAAGGGCGCCGTCATTTAACGCGTCCTGAAAGTTATCCCGGATCTCCGCCTGCATGGCCTCGATGGCCGCCTTCTTTGCTTTTACGATCCCGTGACATTTCTTAAAGGAGTCCAGCTTTCCTGTCTGCAGCTTCAGGATCGGCTTGATATTAAACACAGATCCCAACGCCGCTGCCGCCGGTGTCACTCTTCCGCCTTTCTTTAAGCACTCCAGCGTCTGGAGCGCGATATAGATCATCATCCGGTCTCCCGCCCTTTCAAGAAGATCACGGATCTGTTCCGCCTCATATCCTTTTTTGATCATATCCAAGGTATCTAATACCATCTGGTGGAGCGGAGCCGCAACCTGTCCGTCATCGACAACGAGAACGCGCCCCTCATACGCTTCATCCTTCGCCAACATCATCGCTGTCTCGTAGGAACCGCTGAGACCGCTGCTGATCGGTAAATAGAGGATCTTCTCAAACTGCTCCAGCGCCTTATCCCAGATTTCCATCACCGCAGTCGGGGATGGCTGGGACGTCGTAATATCCGCCCCGGCCGCCAGCTTCTCAAAAAAAAGTTCGCGGGACAGTGTGACGCTCTCATAAAAGCACTCTCCATCGATGTAAAACGGCATCGGCAGGACAAAAATCCCAAGTTTTTCCGCCTCTTCCTGACTGATACTGCTGTGACTGTCTGTTACGATTCCAATCTTTTTCATATAGGTATTTCCTCTTTCATTCTCTGATCCGACGCAGCCGGATTCCTGTAAAATCAAATCATTTTTGTCTAAAATATTTTGAACATCTAAATATCGTAACATTTTCATTCTTTCCAGTCAATAGGGTGGATGCAAAAAAATGACAGATTGTCACCATTGTAAATTGTAAACAAGTGAAAACACGCTTCGCGAGTTTCCCCTTGTTATCGCGACAGTCGCCAAGGTCTCGCGCAAGCGCGGACTTTGGCTCGTTGTTCGCGTAAATAAAAGCACCTGCGCAAAAGCGCAGTCTAAAACAGAAAGAGAGAAATAAATGGCAAATCTGGGAAACCCAAAGAACACCATAGAGATCATACAGAAGTATGAATTCATGTTTCAGAAAAAATTCGGTCAGAACTTTTTGATTGATACCCATGTACTGGAGAAGATCATCTCTGCAGCCGGGATCACAAAGGATGACTGCGTTCTTGAGATCGGACCTGGAATCGGAACCATGACCCAGTATCTGGCAGAAAATGCCGGTCATGTGGTCGCTGTCGAGATCGACCGGAACCTGATCCCGATCTTAAAGGAGACACTGGCGGACTACGATAACGTCACCGTCATCAACGAGGACATCCTGAGAGTAGATATCAAGGCACTTGCGGAAGAATATAATGGCGGGAAACCGATCAAGGTTGTTGCAAACCTGCCGTATTACATCACGACCCCGATCATCATGGGGCTCTTCGAGAGCGGCGTGCCGATTGATAACATCACTGTCATGGTCCAGAAGGAAGTGGCGGACCGCATGAAGGAAGGACCGGGGTCCAAGGATTACGGCGCTCTGTCCCTGGCTGTCCAGTATTACGCGGAGCCGGAGATCGTAGCGAACGTACCGCCGAACTGCTTTATCCCGCGCCCGAATGTGGGATCAGCGGTGATCCGGCTTACAAGACATAAGGAGATGCCGGTTGAGGTGAAGGATTCTGCCCTGATGTTCAAGATCATCCGCGCGTCCTTCAATCAGAGAAGAAAGACGCTGCAGAACGGTCTCGGAAATGCGCCTGAACTTCCGTATACAAAGGAACAGATCGCGGCAGCGATCGCAGAGATGGGACTCACTCCGACGATCCGCGGCGAAGCGTTAAGCCTTGCACAGTTTGCGCAGTTGTCGGATATTCTTGGAGAGATGAAATAAGAAGCATGCGGATATCTGGTCATGCGGGAAAATGAGTCTGTCCGCAGCATAGACTTTGTATACAAGCCAGAGCGCTATGGTGAAGCAGAAGAATAGAATATAGGACGGGAGGAAGCATTATGGGATTTACAGAACTGTCACACGCGTTTATCGCGGCAAAATATTATGTTTACCTGAAGGAAATCTTCGGTGACCGCGGCGAGGCGGCATTTTTGCATGCTACCCGATATTACGGCGAACAGCGTGGACGTCGGATGGCACAGCGAGCGATCCGGGACGGAAAACCTCTGACTTATGAGACATACTGCCAGTACGGTGAATGGGTCAACACGGAAGAGGTGAAAGCACAAGGACTCGGAAACCAGTCCGAGACGACAAGCTTAAGCCCGGACTTTCAGATCCACATCCATGTCTGTCCGTGGCACACCCAGTTTAAGAATATGGGACTCCCGGAAGCGGGGCTTCTCTATTGTAAGGACCTGGATGCGTCCATTTCCCGAGGTTTCAACCCGGAGATTCGCTATGAGGTCTCCCAGACACTCCATGACCATGATTATTGTATACAGACGATCCGGAACGCCGGTTTGACGCCGGAGTCCAATATGGCAAAAAATCCGGCAGGCCTCAGATCTTTCGAGTACCACTGCGCTCATTCCTACTGGGCATACCGGGAAGTTTGTGAAGCAATCTTCGGGGAAGAGGGGACACGGATCGCTGAAAGAGTCCTTGATGATTTTGCCGCAGAGTATGGAAAAAAGATGGCAGACACGCTGGCAGGATATGCAAGGACGAATTTTAACATCGCAGACTAAGAAATCAGCAGCTTTGCAAAAAGAGCTGCTGAAATATTGCTGTTAGAAAGAAGAACAAGGTATATCGAAATACATTTTGAAGAATATTGAGGAGCAACACTTATGAAACAGATCAACATGCTGGAATCCCCGGTCCGCCAGGTATTTTTCAGTTACCTGGTGCCGTCCATCAGCGCAACACTCGTGACCTCCATTTATATTCTGGCGGACACGATGATGATCGGACGCGGAGTCGGTGGTTCCGGTATTGCGGCGATGAATATTTTACTGCCGCTCTACAACACATATTTCGGGATCGGAATGATGTGCGGAGTCGGCGGCAGCGTCCTCTTTGGGTTTTCCAGAGGACGCGGCGATGAAAAACGCGCCAGAAGTTATTTTACGGCGGCACTCTGTGTGGTGCTTGCTCTGTCAGCAGTCTTTCTGATATTGGGAAGAATCTTTTTCAAACCTCTGATTACTTTTATGGGAAATACCCCACTCTTAAATGAATACACCGTGCCTTACGGAACTGTGCTCACAACAGCGGCCCCCATGTTTGCCCTGTCTTCATTCCTTCAGGCATTCGTCCGAAACGATGGTGCGCCGAAGCTTGCCATGGCGGGCGTGATCAGCGGAGGTGTCACCAATGTGATCCTGGATTATGTATACATTTTTATCATGAAATGGGGAATGGGAGGTGCGGCGCTGGCGACAGCCACCGGAACGACACTCACGGTGCTGATCCTCGCAAGCCATTTTTTCTCGAAAGATAACCACTTGAAGCTGGAATTTAGCGATGTGTGGAGACGGGTGCCGGAGGTGCTCGGAAATGGGCTCGCAAGCTTTATTCTGGAGATCTCCAACGGCTTCGTGATGCTGCTGTTTAACCGCCAGCTCCTCGCTTACGTGGGAGAGATGGGAATCACGGTCTATGGAATTATCACAAACACCGCGCTTGTGGCATCGTCCATTTCCAACGGTATCGCTCAGGCAGTACAGCCGCTGCTTTCCGCGAACTTTGGCGCGGGAAACCTGAAGAGAGTCGGCGAGGCGAGAAAACTGGGAGTCCGGACCGGATTTGCCGCAGGCTTCATATTCACTGCGATCGGCATGCTGATCCCGGTACAGTTGTCCTATCTGTTTCTGGATCCGACACCGGAGATCCTCACAATGGCGGTCCCGGCGATCCGGCTGTATTTCCTCTGCTTCTTAGTCAGCGAGTGGAATATCATCAGCGGAATGTATTTCCAGTCTACTGTAAGACCGCGGTTTTCTTTAACGATCACACTGCTCCGCGGAGTGATCTTAAACAGCGTGTTCGTGTTCCTTCTCCCGGCACTCTTTGGTGTAGACGGAATCTGGCTTACGGTGACTGTATCAGAGTTCATCACGGCGGGCGTTGCGTTTGTGCTTATGAAAAGGGAAAAACATTAATATAAAAAAAATATGGTAACTGTTCAGTAGGTCTGCGCACTTGCTGCGCTGACCGTAAGAAAACATAG
>ERZ836939.198-NODE-198-length-83024-cov-19.346852_pt1 | contig 83024 bp, 87 predicted proteins | sample MGYA00519912_ERZ836939 | MGnify/ENA primary metagenome ERZ836939 (study PRJEB31850, sample SAMEA3708810) | human gut metagenome | biome: human gut; feature: human-associated habitat; material: faeces | place: China | collected 2014 ...
TGCCCGACCTACACCCTTAGCAGGGGCGCCTCTTCGGCCTCTTGAGTATTTCTCCTCAGCCCGATCCAAGGTCTGTATTTAACTGTGTGTTTACATACTTTTAATGTAACTTCACAGCGCATTGATAATTATACCTAAGAACCCTTTTTCTGTCAACGGTTTTTTCGATTATTTTTTTCTTTTTTTAAGTTTGTTTTCTAATTATCTATATATAGAAGAAACAGACTCTTTTTCACTATATCTAGCAAAGAGTCTGTCCTTTTTACCTTATCTTTATTTTATGCTTCCTTTGGTTCATATTCAGATATGGTTTCTTCTATTCTTCTTTTTACTTCTTTTGCGATCTCTGTCGTCTTCATATTTTGATATTCTTCATAATAAATCGGTTCCAGGAAATGTACCTGTACCGTTACCGGTGCGATACTATTTGTATCAAACGGTTTAAAAGAATCGATCAACGCAATCGGTATGATCGGGCATTTCGCTTTTGTTGCCGCCTTGAAGCTTCCACCTTTAAACTCAAGAAGCTTGTTCCCCATCTTCGAGCGGGTTCCTTCTGCAAAGATCAGATAGTTTCTTCCTTTCTTTACTTCCTCTGTAACATCCATGATCACTTGCATAGACTGACGGATATCTTCGCGGTCGATCATGTAGGCCTTCATACATTTAAATGTCTGCTTGAGAAGTGGAACATTTGCCACTTCTTTTTTTGCCACCACCGAAAATGGACGCGGGCAGGCATCAACAATTGCGAGTACGTCATAAAGCCCTTGATGATTCGGAAAAAACATAAACCCTCCCTCTTTGGGGATGTTTTCTTTTCCATATGCTTCGATTGTTACATTTCCGCCTTTATTGGCTCTTTTGACAATATATTTCAGAAGCTTATATCGGGTGATCTCCGGATACTTGTCTACGTGCGCGGCATAGTAACACAGCTTGCACCACATAAACGGAACAAGCAGAATATTCCGAATTACCATAAGTGCAATTCTTTTTACACAATTCATTCCCTATTCCTCCGCATACTCTTTGACGGCTGTCTCGTATAAATTATTGCCCTCGGAGTCGATCACAACAATTGCCGGAAGGTCTTCGATCTCCAGGCGGCGGATCGCTTCTGTGCCAAGATCATCATATGCGATCACATCTGCTCTTTTGATACATTTTGAAAGAAGCGCGCCTGCTCCTCCGACTGCTGCAAAATAAACTGCTTTATTTCTCACGATTGCATCCCGGACAGCCTGACTTCTTTTCCCTTTTCCTATCATTCCGCCAAGCCCCAGATCCAGAAGGCGTGGTGCATATTTGTCCATCCTGCTTGCTGTTGTCGGTCCTGCTGAGCCGATCGGTCTTCCTTCTCTCGCCGGAGATGGTCCCATATAATAAATCATCTGATTCTTAATATCAAGTGGAAGCTCTTTTCCTTCCGAAAGCACTTCATCCATTCTTTTATGAGCAGCATCACGGGCGGTATAAATAACTCCCGTAAGATATACATAATCTCCTGCTCTTAAATCCTGTATTTCTTCCTTTGCTACTGGAACTGTAATATGTCTTTCCATATCCTTTTCCTTCCTGATTCTTTTTCTGTATTCTGCTGCGACGTTTTTAACTGCTAACAGGAGTCTTATAATTCTCTTAAAATAATTTCAGCCAGTTTCTCAACTGTAAAGTCTACAAAACTAATGCACTGCGCTTTTCTCTCCGGAGAATTTTTTTCTTTTCCTCTTGTCAGCACACGACAGCAGGTTGCTCCGCAATGTTCTTTAAATGCGTCGTGAAACTCTTTCGTCAGCCGCTGGCATTTCAAAAAGGCTTCATCTCCAGGTGTTCTTCTTCCGAAAAAATAGCCGATGCACATGGTTGCTCCTGCAAGCGCACCACAAATACAGCCACCATCTCCGAGCCCCCACGGGAATCCGGATGACATAGCGATCGCATCATCTGACAAATCAAGATCAAAGCCCTTTTTGATCGCATAGATCACCGACTCTGAACAGGCAAACCCTTTCTGAAAAATCTCAACCGCATCTTTTCGCATTGCATCTACGTCTACATTTGTATTCATAATTATCCTCTTTTCATTTTCCTTTAAATATTACACATCCTCTCACCGGGCAGAAACCATTTGTAACATGCTTCATCTTCGCACGAGTACATATCTTCAGCACGGAAAGTCTTTTCAGGATCCCCCGGTAAATTAAATAGTGCGGATCACATGGCGGTTAACATGACAGCAAATATTTACAGCTACCGGAAGTCCGGCAATATGAGTCGGATAAGTGTTGACATTGACAGCCAGCGCGGTTGTACTTCCCCCAAGTCCGCCCGGTCCGATTCCAATCTTGTTAATCCGCTTCAGTAATTCTTCTTCCAGTTCTTTTACATATGGAATGTCTGAATGGCTTCCGACTTCTCTTGTAAGTGCTTCTTTTGCCATCAGTGCGCATTTTTCAAATGTGCCGCCGATTCCCACGCCGACAACCATCGGAGGACAGGCATTCGGGCCGGCATCTTTTACTGCCGTAAGAACTGCTTCCTTTACTCCTTCGATTCCGTCTGCCGGTTTCAGCATAAATACACGGCTCATATTTTCGCTTCCAAAGCCTTTTGGTGCGACCTTGATCTTCACCTGATCGCCCGGAACAATTTTATAATGAATGATTCCCGGTGTATTATCTTTTGTATTCTCTCTGAGAATCGGATCTTTCACGACGGATTTTCTCAGATATCCGTCAACATAACCCCGACGGATTCCTTCATTTACCGCATCTTCCAGGTTGCCGCCTTCGAAATGTACATCCTGTCCGATCTCAAGAAATACGACTGCCATTCCAGTATCCTGGCAGATTGGGATCATATCTTTTCCGGCGATCTTCAGATTATCCTGAAGCTGGCTTAATATCTTTTTCCCCAGTGGTGACTTCTCTGTTGAAACTGCATTTTTCATCGCAATGTCCATATCTTTTGAAAGAAAATGGTTCGCTTCAATGCACATTTCTTTGATATTCTTTGAAATCTCTTCCACGTTCAATGTACGCATTGGTTTTTCCTCCTGCATTTCATAATCTGATTTTTATTATACTATGGTTTTTTTTCATCTGCAATGTAATCATCTTCAAATAAACCAGTATTACCTCCGATTGTTAACCTTATAAAATTTTAAGTTGACATTCTTTCTTTTGCATGGTAAAGTGTGAAATGTATTTGATATTTTTTACCAAGGAAGGTTTACTTATGATTTCTGAAATTGAAACAACTACAGATCCGGTGCTTTCACGAGAAGATGCGATTGCAATCCTGAATACACCGGACGAAGAACTCGATCAGCTCATTGCACAAGCTGAAAAACTGCGCAGAAAATATAAGGGCAATCATGTAAGTATTCATATTCTTACCAATGCCCGCAGCGGTAACTGCTCACAGGACTGCGCTTACTGTGCACAATCCTGTCGTTCAAAAGCCGATATCGACAAATATAAGTGGGTAGCTGATGAGAAGTTATATAAAGATAATGATTTTGTAAATGAACATCATCTTTCCAGACACTGCATCGGACTCAGCGGTATGAAATTCACTGACGAAGAGATCGAAGAACTGGCTTCTAAGATCCGCAAGATGAAGGAAGACGGAACCCACCTTTGCTGTTCCATCGGATTTCTTACTGAAAAACAAGCTCTAATGTTAAAAGAAGCCGGACTCGACCGGATCAACCACAACCTGAACAGCAGCCGGGCTTACTACAGTCACATCTGTTCTACCCATACTTTTGAGCAGCGCGTTCAGAATATTAAAATGCTTCAGAGACTTGGATTTGAAATCTGCAGTGGCGGAATCATTGGAATGGGCGAAAGCAAAGAGGATGTTGTTGATATGCTTCTGGAGCTTCGTGAGATCCAGCCGGAAGCTCTGCCGATCAACTTCCTGTTGCCAATTCCGGGAACTCCGCTCGGTGATGCCGATATTTCCGAACTCACAACTGAGTATTGCATGAAGGTTCTCTGCCTTGCAAGACTTCTGGTTCCGCAGTCAGATATCCGTTGTGCTGCCGGACGTGAGGTTTATTTTAAAGGTGAAGAAAAGAAGCTTCTCAGCGTTGTAGATTCCATCTTCGCTTCCGGTTATCTGACCGCAGATGGTCAGGGAATCAAAGATACGATCCAGACGATTACGGATGCCGGTTTTACATATGAGATCGAATCTGCTTAATTTATTGACACGCCGAACATTATTAACATTCTAAAAGGAGAATACTTAACATGGCTCAGGGAAACACTCAGACACTTAGAACTACCAATACTTACGCAATGGCTGTCACCGCTCTTATGACCGCTGTCACCTGCATTCTTGCACCGCTTTCCATACCGATCGGACCGGTGCCGATTTCACTTACCAACTTTGCAATTTATCTTTCTCTCTATCTTCTGGATTGGAAGAAAGGAACGATCAGCTATATCCTTTATCTTCTTCTCGGACTTGTGGGACTTCCTGTATTTTCCGGATTCACCGGAGGAATCGGCAAGCTTGCCGGACCAACTGGCGGATATATCATTGGTTTCATCCCAATGGCAATCATTGCCGGTATTGTAATTGACAAATTCAGTCAGAGATGGATCCAGATTCTTGGAATGATCGTTGGAACTGCAATCTGCTATGCATTCGGAACTGCATGGTTCTGCATTCAGGCAGGTTACACTGTATCTGCTGCCCTTGCAGTATGTGTCATTCCATTTATCCCGGCGGACCTGATCAAGATGGTGATCGCCATGATCATCGGACCTGAAATCCGCAAAAGACTCGGAGCTGTTGCACAGTAAGATGCACGGCGTCTGCCAGAATATTTGAAGTCTGGCAAAATAATAATTTAGCCCCCTCTACAAAGTCCGGAAAGCCTGTTTGCTGCAGCGTTTCCGGGCTTCTTTATTTTTTTAATCCGGCCTTTACCAGAACAAACACAAGCCATGCCATAACATTTCTTTCCATGCAGCCTCACAAAACAAAGCAAGAGACCAGACAAGGCATTTGCATATTCCCTGTCCAGTCTCTTTATGATTTATCCTGCTTCTGTATTTCTACTTTCGCTCAGATCTTTATTCTTCTGTCTGCTCTTCTACAACCGTCTCAGCAATTGCTTCTGTATTTGCTTCTTCTGCAGTCTCTTCTGCGTTCTCCTCCAGTTCACCTGAAGCCTTGCGTACCTTTGCGATACTTGCAACTTCTTCGTGTTCCTTCAGATTGATCAGTTTAACACCGGATGTGATTCTTCCGAGTACGGAAATCCCCGCACATTCCATACGGATCACGATACCATCTGTGTTGATGATCATAATCTCATCATCCGGACCTACTGCCTTCGCACCGACTACATTTCCGGTCTTCTCTGTGATCTTATAGCATTTCACGCCTTTTCCACCACGGTTCTGGGCTGTGAATTCTTCCATGCGGGTTCTCTTGCCCATACCCTTTTCAGATACGATCAGAAGCTCTTCACCCTGCGCATCAAGCTGCATTGCAACAACTTCATCACGGTCACTTAAATTCATACCACGAACGCCCATAGAGGTTCTTCCGGTTGAGCGTACATCAGATTCATGGAAACGGATGCATTGACCATACTGCGTAACGAGAATAACATCTCTTTCATCATCCGTAATCTTAACTTCGATCAGTTCATCATCCTCACGGAGTGTGATCGCAGCAAGTCCTGTCTTTCTTACATTTGCGTAATCTAAGATCGGAGTCTTCTTAACAAGACCTTTCTTGGTTGCCATGAACAGATAGTCACCTTCCTTGAAATCCTTAATCGGAATCATTGCTGTGATCTTCTCATCCGGCTGAAGCTGAAGGATGTTGATAATTGCTGTACCTCGGGAAGTTCTTCCTGCTTCCGGAATCTCATATCCCTTCAGGCGATAGCAGCGTCCGGTATTGGTAAAGAACATAATATACTGGTGAGTATTGGTCATGAACAGCTCTTCTACATAATCTTCATCCAGAGTCTGCATACCCTTGATACCCTTGCCGCCACGGTTCTGGCTCTTGAAAGTATCGTTGCTCATTCTCTTAATATATCCCATCTTGGTCATGGTGATCACTACATCTTCTCTCGGGATCAGATCCTCTGTAGAAATGTCGTATTCATCAAATCCGATGGCTGTTCTTCTGTCATCTCCGTATTTTTCAGAGATCACAAGGATTTCTTTCTTAATTACGCCAAGCAGAAGCTTTCTGTCTGCGAGGATCGCCTTGTACTCTGCGATCTTCTTCTCAAGCTCTGCATACTCTGTTTCCAGCTTCTCTCTTTCCAGACCGGTCAGAGCTCTCAGACGCATATCCACGATAGCCTGGGACTGTGCATCACTTAAGTTAAAGCGGCTCATCAACTCTGCTTTCGCAATCTGTACGGTCTTGGATCCACGGATGATCTTAATAACCTCATCAATGTTATCCAGGGCGATCAGCAGACCTTCCAAGATGTGTGCACGTTCTTCTGCCTTATTCAGTTCGTATTTGGTACGTCTGGTCACAACGTCTTCCTGATGTTTCAGATAATGGTTCAGGATTTCCAGAAGGCTCATAACCTTCGGTTCATTATTGACCAATGCAAGCATGATCACACCAAATGTATCCTGCAGCTGTGTATGCTTGTAAAGCTGGTTCAGAACGACATTCGGGTTCACATCTCTTCTCAATTCGATGCAGACACGCATACCTTCACGGCTTGACTGGTCGCTCAGGTCTGTGATTCCATCAATCTTCTTATCTCTTACAAGCTCCGCGATCTTCTCGATCAGGCGGGCTTTGTTGACCATATACGGAAGCTCGGTTACTACGATTCTGTGCTTTCCATTCTGCATTGGCTCGATATTGGATACCGCACGCACACGGATCTTTCCACGTCCTGTGCGGTAAGCCTCTTCGATTCCTCTTGTTCCAAGGATCGTTGCTCCCGTCGGGAAATCAGGTCCTTTGATGATCTCCATAATCTCTTCGATCGTGGTCTCATCTTTATCTTCAATCTGGTCATCAATAATTTTCACAACCGCACCGATGACTTCTCTTAAGTTGTGCGGTGGAATATTGGTTGCCATACCTACCGCGATACCGGAGGTTCCGTTTACCAGAAGGTTCGGGAATCTTGACGGAAGTACGGTCGGTTCTTTTTCTGTCTCGTCAAAATTCGGTGCAAAATCAACGGTATCTTTATTGATATCCGCTGTCATTTCCATCGAAATCTTACTAAGTCTTGCCTCGGTATATCGCATTGCGGCAGCACCGTCACCGTCCACAGAACCGAAGTTACCGTGACCGTCTACAAGAATGTAACGGGTAGACCAGTCCTGTGCCATATTAACGAGGGCTCCGTAAATAGAACTGTCACCATGCGGGTGATATTTACCCATGGTATCACCGACGATACGCGCGCATTTACGGTGTGGCTTGTCAGGACCGTTGTTCAACTCGATCATCGAATAAAGAATACGTCTCTGAACAGGTTTCAGACCGTCTCTTACATCCGGAAGCGCACGAGAAGCAATAACACTCATGGCATAATCGATATAGAACTCTTCCATGGTTTTTTTCATATCCACTTCATGAACTTTATCAAAAATATTATCTTCCATTGGTATTCTCCTATATATCTAAGTTCTTAACAAATTTTGCATTCTCTTCGATAAATTCTCGTCTTGGTTCTACTTTATCTCCCATCAGGGTTGTAAAGGTAAGATCCAGTTCGGAAGATGTCTCATCGTCCATTGTCACTCTTCTTAAGATTCGATGCTGCGGATCCATTGTGGTATCCCATAACTGCTCTGCGTCCATCTCACCCAGACCTTTGTATCGCTGAATCTTATTGTTCTGATCACGTCCGACTTCGCTGATGATCTTCGCCAGTTCTTCATCGCTGTATGCATACCAGACTTTCTTGTTCTTCTCCAGCTTGTAAAGCGGCGGCTGAGCCAGATATACATAGCCCTGTTTGATCAGCTCCGGCATAAAACGATAGAGGAATGTCAGAAGCAGTGTACTGATATGTGCTCCATCAACGTCGGCATCGGTCATGATGATGATCTTGTGATATCTCAGTTTGGAAATATCGAAATCATCATGGATTCCTGTACCGAATGCAGTGATCATTGCCTTGATCTCGGCATTACCGTAGATCTTATCCAGTCTTGCCTTCTCTACATTCAGGATCTTTCCACGAAGTGGCAGGATCGCCTGGGTCGCTCTGTCACGGGCTGTCTTTGCAGAACCTCCCGCAGAGTCTCCCTCTACGATGTAGATCTCACACTTGGATGGATCTTTGTCTGAACAGTCTGCAAGCTTTCCAGGCAGTGACATGCCTTCCAGTGCGGATTTTCTTCTGGTAAGATCTCTCGCCTTTCTGGCCGCCTCTCTTGCTCTCTGCGCCATAACCGACTTCTCAACAATTGATTTTCCAATAGCAGGATTCTGTTCAAGGAAGATCTGAAGCTGGCTGCTGACGATACTGTCAACCGCACCTCTCGCTTCACTGTTACCGAGCTTCTGCTTGGTCTGTCCTTCAAACTGAGGATCCTCGATCTTAACACTGATGATTGCTGTAAGACCTTCCCTGATATCCTCACCGGAAAGATTCGGCTCACTGTCTTTTAATAATTTGTTCTTTCTCGCATAGTCGTTAAAGGTCTTTGTGATCGCATTTCTGAATCCGACCACATGGGTCCCACCTTCCGGTGTTGTGATATTATTTACAAAACCATAGGTGTTATCTGTATAAGAATCATTGTGCTGCATTGCAACTTCAACTTCTACATTATCTTTTGTTCCTTCACAGTAGATGATCTGCTCATAAAGCGGAGTCTTACTGCGATTTAAGTACTGAACGAACTCCTTGATACCGCCTTCATAGTGGAACACTCTTTCCTTCGGTTCTTCATCCCGGAGATCAGTCAGGCTGATGCGAAGTCCCTTGGTAAGGAACGCCATCTCACGGAATCTCTGTTTTAACGTATCATAATCAAATACTGTATCTTCGAAAATAGTTTCATCCGGAAGGAAGGTTACCTTTGTTCCTGTCTTCTCCGGATCACATTCGTCTACAACCTTCAGCTTGTAAACAACATGTCCTTTTTCATATCTCTGTCTGTACACCTTCCCTTCGTGGCAGATCTCAACCTCAAGCCAGTCAGAAAGCGCATTTACAACGGAAGCTCCTACACCATGAAGTCCACCGGATACCTTGTATCCTCCACCGCCGAATTTACCGCCGGCATGAAGCACGGTGAATACAACCTCTACCGCAGGGAGTCCCGCTTTGTGGTTGATCCCCACCGGAATACCACGTCCGTTATCTATAACCGTAATTGAATTATCCGGATTGATGAACACCTGGATATGATCACAATATCCTGCAAGCGCTTCATCCACCGAGTTGTCAACGATCTCATAGACAAGATGGTGAAGTCCTCTTGAAGATGTACTGCCAATATACATACCAGGTCTCTTTCTTACTGCTTCCAGCCCCTCCAGTATCTGGATTTGGTCTGCTCCATATTCTGCACTCATATTGATCCTCCTAATTCTCTTTTGATACATGTCCGTTCTGAACATGGAATACTTTATTTATTGAAAATCGATGATTGACAAACTCGTCAAGTCCCGTACAGGTGATCAGAGTCTGTATATCATGAATACTGTCCAGTAAATAGTTTTGCCTGTGTTTGTCAAGTTCAGACAATACATCGTCAAGCAGCAGCACCGGCGTATCCTTTATGATCTGCCGTACCAGCTCGATCTCAGACAGTTTCAGCGAAAGTGCCGCTGTCCTCTGCTGCCCTTGCGATCCGAATCTGCGGATGTCGATCCCACCTGCCATAAAACAGATATCATCCCGGTGAGGTCCCACCGAGGTACTCTTCATCCTGATATCGCGCTCCCTGTTCTTCTCAAGCGCCGCCTCAAGTGAAAGTGCTCCGCATCCAGGTTCATACGAAAGGCCGATCCTTTCCCTGCCTCCCGTCAGTTTATGGTGAATGTCTCCGATTATCGCATTGACCTCCTCGATAAACCGGAGCCTTCTCTGAATAATCTTTTCTCCATACTGAACCAGCTGCATATCCCATACATCCAGTGTGTCCAGTATATCATCTCTGTAATAGGCATCCTTCAGCAGACGGTTCCGCTGATTGAGTGTGCGGTTATAATTTGCCAGGTCACTAAGATACACCTTATCAAGCTGTGAAAGCTCCAGGTCCATGAACCTTCTCCTCTCCGCCGGACCATTTTTAATAATGTTCAGATCCTCCGGCGAGAAAAACACAAAATTCGTCAGACCGAAAAGCTCACTCGCCCTCCGGATCGGGACCTTGTTAATCGCAATCCCTTTCGGACTGTTCTTCTTCAGGTGCATATCGATCTGCCATGGAACGCCATTTTTCTCAATGACAGTCTCAATATGAGCCTCATCCTGCCCGAATCGGATCAGATCCCGGTCCTTCGTCCCTCTGTGAGACTTCGTGGTTCCCGACAAATACACCCCTTCCAGGATATTCGTCTTGCCCTGCGCATTATCACCGTAAAAAATATTCGTGGCATGATCAAATTCAATATTCAATATTTCATAATTTCTGTAATCTTTTAATTTTAATGATTTGATAATCATACCTGTGCCAGCCTATTTTTCAATCTTGATCTCTTCTCCGTTAAATGTAACAACGTCGCCGTCATATAATTTTTTACCACGTCTGGTATCTACTTCTCCATTAACCTTTACCAGACCTTCTGTAATGACTTCCTTGGCTTCCACACCGGATCCTACAAGACCTGCTGCTTTCAGTGCCTGACCAAGCTTGATAAATTCATCTCTGAGTTTGATTGTCTCCATAATTTTTGTCCTCTCTAAATTCCTATACTGCTCCACTGAAGTTCACCGGAAGAATCAGGTATACATAGCTTTCTCCTTCATCCTTGATAAAGCAAGGAGCCTTTGCATTCATAAAGTAAAGATCTGCTTCTTCGTCATCAATGACACGAAGTGCGTCAATGAGGAACTTCGGATTGAAGCCGATCAAGAGGTCTTTTCCCTCTTTAGTGATCATAATCTCTTCATCCATCGTACCCTTCTCTGACTTGATCTTAAGTTCCATCATTTCATCCTGAATGTTGATGATGATCGGCTTCTTATCACCTTCTTTTACAAGAAGAGTTGCACGGTCAATACAGTTCAGGAGTTCTCTTTTATTGATTCTTACCTTTGTCTCATAATCATTGGACAGCATCTGCTCAATACGGAAATATTCTCCTTCAATCAGTCTGGATACCACAACGGTATCATCAAATTCAAATACAATGTGGTTAGCTGTGAAATACAGTCTCACTTCGCTGTCTGCTTCACCTGAAAGGATCTTGCTGACTTCGATCAGGGTCTTTCCCGGAACCACGATCTTCTTCGGTTCATAAGATTCCTTCAGCTCGATCTTGCGGATGGAAATACGGTGTCCGTCAAGGGATACCACTTTCAGAATATCCCCGTTCATATCGAAGAGTTCTCCTGTCATCAGTTTGTTGCTGTCGTTGTCTGCAATTGAGAAAATGGTCTGGCGGATCACTTCTTTCAGTGTGAACTGGGAAATGGAAACCGGATTTTCTCTCTCAATATATGGCAGATAAGAAAAATCTTCACCGGATTTACCGGAAATATTGAATTTTGCTTTTTCACAGGTAATGAGCGTCTGAAGGTTCACTCCACTTTCAATCACGATTTCATTATCAGGAAGCTTTCTTACGATATCTGAGAAAATCCTCGCATCCAGTGCGATCATTCCCTTCTCATCGATCTGCCCTCTGATCACAGTCTCGATCCCAAGCTCCATATCGTTCGCTGTAAGTTTGATAATATCTGTAGTTGCATCTATCAGAATGCATTCCAGGATCGGCATGGTTGTCTTTGTCGGAACAGCCTTTGATACAATGCTGACCCCTTTCACAAGATCTGATTTAAGACATCTGATTTTCATAATGTGTAAAACTCCTTTCGACGCGCAAAATATATATTTATATAAAACAAATCCGTAGTTATCTTAGTAGTGTCTGTTGAATTGTGGACAAGTACTTTAAGGCCTTGATTCAAAAGGATTTAAGGCTTTGACAAGTCCGTGGACAGTTCTTTTTCTTCCCTGGCTGATCATGGAAAACTTTTCTACAGCGGGCTGATTTTCTTCTGAATGATCTCGATCGTATTTCTCAAAGTCTCATCTTTTTCCACATCCCGGGCAATCTTGTCCACACCGTGGTTCACAGTGGAATGGTCACGCCCTCCGAGCAGATCACCGATACTTTGAAGAGACGCATCCGTCATCTGCCTGCACAGGTACATCACGATCTGTCTGGCTCCGGCCGTTCTTGCATTTCTCCGACTTCCCTTAAGTTCAGAAACGGAAACATTAAAATGATCGGAGACAACATCCAGAACCAGCTCCGGCGTCACCTTGTGGCTATCGTCCGGTGCGATCATATCCTTCAATGCCTCTGCCGCCAGAGAAACATCAAAGTTCTTTCTTCCACCGATCCGGTATAATGCGATCAGCTTGTTAAGTGAGCCTTCCAGTTCCCGGATATTGGTCTTGATGTTCATCGCAATATACTGGATCACCTCATCCGGAATCTGATATCTTTCCAGTTGGTCCAGTTCTATTTTCTTATAAAGAATCGCCATACGTGTCTCGTAATCCGGCACCGAAATATCTGCGATCAGTCCCCATTCAAATCTTGTCCGCAGACGCGCCTCCAGTGTCGTCATATCCTTTGGCGGTTTGTCGCTGGAAATGACGATCTGCTTTCCGGCATTGTGCAGATGATTGAACGTATGGAAAAATTCTTCCTGTGTACTTTCTTTGCCGATAATGAACTGTACGTCATCGATCAGAAGTACGTCATTATTGCGGTACTTATCGCGGAATGCATTCATCGCCAGATCGTTGCCGGTCTTTCCGTTGCGGATCGCCGTGATCAGGTCATTGGTAAATGTCTCACTTGTCACATACAGGACTTTCTTCGATGGTTCCCGGTCCAGTATGTAGTGTGCGATCGAATGCATCAGATGGGTCTTGCCAAGTCCTACCCCACCATATAAAAACAGAGGATTGTAAACCTCACCGGGAGATTCGGCAACTGCCAGTGATGCGGCATGTGCAAAATTATTATTCCCTCCTACCACAAAGGTATCAAACGTATACTTCGGATTTAGATTCGCTTTTTCAGCTATCGGGCTTACCTCTTTATGCTTATGTGTCTTCTCTTTTACGGGCGCAGTCTTCTCCAGATATCTGCGCTGCTGCTCGCGCGGCAGATCTCTGGGAATAAACTTAATCTGATACTCTGTCCCGGTAACTTCCGCGATGCATACTTTAAGCGGAAGAAGATATTTATTCTGAATGTGTTCGATGCTCGCCTTAAAATTAACGGTAAGATACAGAGTGTTACCTCTGATCTCATATACCTCCAGCGGGCGTATCCACGTTTCAAAAGAAATGTTCGATAGAAAATATTCTACTTTTAGCTTTTGAATGATCTCTTCCCATTTTTCTTTTATGACGTCCATATTCCTGCCCCATTCATCTTCAAAATAAGCATAATCATACTCTTATATTCTACCTTAAAACGATTTCAGAATCAATCAAAAACCATAAACTTATTCATAATTTCCTTAAAATAAGGGTCGAAACTTTATTAAAACTGCTTGACGGAGACAGCTTTTTTGATTATAATGAAGTACGATGTCTTAAAAACGTAAATAAGCTTCTATTCATATAAGAAGGAATCGATAGGAGGTGGATATCAATGAAGATGACATTCCAGCCAAAGAAACGTTCCAGAGCGAAAGTTCATGGATTCAGAGCAAGAATGGCCACAGCAGGTGGAAGAAAAGTTCTTGCAGCAAGAAGAGCAAAAGGAAGAAAAGTATTATCAGCATAGGTCACATATATGTGGCCTTTTCTTCTATGCAAATTTATGTAAATCGGGAGAATAAAGTATGAAATTTTCCGAATCATTGAAGAAAAACAGGGATTTCCAGTCTGTATACAGAAAGGGAAAACCTTATGGCAACAAGTACCTTGTAATGTATCTCCTGGCGAATGATCTCGGACGCAACCGCGTCGGAATTTCCGTCAGCAAAAAAGTTGGGAACAGCATCATAAGACATCATTTAACAAGGCTGATCCGTGAGAGTTACAGGTTACACGAAGAACAGTTCCAATGTGGATATGATATCGTGATCATCGCAAGGACGACCGCCAAAGACCGGTCATACCATGAGATTGAAAGCGCTCTCATCCATCTGGGCAAACTTCATCACATTTATTCGGACTGCGTTTAGTCAGTTCAGTATATCGAGAAGACGGATATACACTATGAGGCACTGAAATTATGAAAAAGATATTATTATATTTGATTCGTTTTTACAGAAAATATTTATCACCTATGAAGGTATATACCCACTGTATTTACATTCCAACCTGCTCAGAATATGCTTTGGAGGCCATTGAAAAATACGGTGCGTTTAAAGGAGGCCTTCTGACCGTATGGAGAATCCTCAGATGCAATCCATTCGCCAAAGGTGGATATGATCCGGTGCCTTAAACCTATAGGCCGTCCAAATACCGGGACGGAAATGTTTATGGAGGAAAGGTTATGACAGGAATTTTAATGACACAGGTCAGCACACCAATCATCGGACAGGCTGCCTGGCTGCTCGGTAAGATCATGGATGGTATTTACCGGGTAATGGATTTAATCGGCATTCACAACCTGGGTGTATGTATTATTCTTTTGACAATTGTCATCTACACTTTACTGATGCCGCTCACCATCAAGCAACAGAAATTTTCCAAGATGTCCGCTGCAATGAACCCTGAGCTCCAGAAGGTTCAGCAGAAGTACAAAGGAAAAAATGATCAGGCTTCCATGCAGAAGATGCAGGAAGAAACACAATTGGTTTATGAAAAATACGGAGTATCACCGACCGGCGGATGCTTAAGTATGTTTATCCAGTTCCCAATTCTCTGGGCAATGTACTATGTAATCCGCAACATCCCTGCTTATGTTGGGCAGGTTAAAGCGGTATACGCACCGCTTCTTACCTCTATCATGGCACAGGATGGATGGCAGAAGGTCATGGAAAAGATCGGCGAAGCAAAACCGATCCTTATGTCCGCCTCCAAATATGATTACTCTGATAAAAACGTACTGATCGACGTACTGTACAAATTCCAGACTTCAACCTGGGAAACTCTCGGCAAGAAGCTTCCGGATCTGCAGCCTACGATCGACAGCACCGTCGATACATTAAAGTCCATGAATAACTTCCTTGGACTTAACATTGCGGAAACTCCTATGAACCTCATTAGCAACGGTGTAAAAGCCGGCGCATGGGGAATTGTGATCATGGCAGTGCTGATTCCTGTCCTTTCAGGACTTTCCCAGTACCTGAGCGTGAAGCTTTCTCAGCAGACAACTGCAGTTACGAACAATCCGCAGGCTGACCAGATGGCTTCAACCATGAAGACAATGAACGTTACCCTTCCTCTTGTATCTGTATTTATGTGTTTCACATTACCTACAGGTCTTGGAATCTACTGGGTTGCAAGTGCCGTTGTCCGTATGGTACAGCAGTTCTTTATCAACAAACATCTGAATAAGATTCCGATGGATGAACTGATCAAAGAGAATATGGAAAAAGCTGCTGAAAAACGCAAGAACAAAAACGAAGTGGATGCAAGCAATGTAAACAAAATGGCTCACAAGAACGTAAAAAACATTCATGAGCCGGTAAGAACAGCTGCTCAGACAAAAGAACTTGAAGAAAAGCTTGAAGAAGCCAAGAAGAAAAATGAAAATGCAAAGGCAGGAAGCCTTGCAGACAAAGCAAACCTTGTAAAGCGCTTTAACGAAGGCCAGAAATAGGGGGACAAGTCAAATGAATGAGATTACAGTATCAGCAAAAACTTTAGACGATGCCATCACAGAAGCTTCTATCCAGCTCGGCGTAGCAAGTGATCAGATGGAATATGACGTAATTGAAAAAGGAAGTGCAGGCTTCCTTGGAATCGGAAGCCGTCAGGCAGTTATCCGTGCCCGTATCAAAAAAACTGTAACAGAAGAAATCAAAGCCGAAGAAATCAAACCGGAAGAGATCAAAAAAGAATTCAAGAAGGATTTCCGAAAAGACCGCAAGGAATTCGTTGGACACAAAGAACGTAAAGAGTACAAAGAACACAAAGAATACAAAAAAGATTCGAAAAAGGACTTCAAAAAAGAGCCTAAGAAAGAATTTGTAAAAGAAAACAAAACAGAAACAGCCTCTGCCGTAACAGCAGCAGCTCCGGTTTATGAAGAAAAGAAAGAACTTCATGTAGCCGTTGTAACAGAAGCGACACAGAAGATCTGTGAGAAATTCTTACAGGAAGTTCTTCAGGCAATGGGAATGGGCGAAGTAACTATCGTATCCTCCATTGATGAAGAAGGTGCCCTTGCAATCGAGATGAGCGGTGACAACATGGGTATCCTGATCGGTAAGCGTGGACAGACATTGGATTCTCTCCAGTACCTCACCAACCGTGTAGCCAACAAGTCACAGGATGGTTATGTACGTGTCAAACTCGACACAGAAGACTACCGCAAGAGAAGAAAACAGACTCTTGAAAATCTCGCAAAGAATATCGCTTACAAAGTAAAACGAAGCAGAAAGCCGATCTCACTGGAGCCGATGAATCCTTATGAAAGAAGAATTATCCATTCCGCTCTGCAGGCTGATGACAGAGTTTCTACCCACAGCGAGGGCGAAGAACCATACAGACGTGTTGTTGTAACACCGAACCGCCGTTAAACAGTAACGCAAATTGGTTGCATACATCGTTATAACTGAATCGTTCACAGTAAACCGCAGTCATTTAATGGCTGCGGTTTTTTACTGTTCACTCCCGTGTCAATCACTACGCTGTTTGGCACGGAGGATGCACGTTTTATCTTGAATGGCATCTCGCCCATCGCCAAAGGCGATTTAAAATGGCGAGATGCGTTGCTGGTCACAGGTACTGTGAACAGTAACGCGGTTTTTTTCTACTCTTCACAATAGGCACTTCCATTTTGACAGCTTTCGGGGTAAAATGATAACATCGCATTTATTACAAAAGTATAGAAGGAAGCAATAAAATGGGATTTAAAACAGACACAATCGCAGCAATCTCCACAGCAATGACTAATTCCGGAATCGGAATCGTACGTCTCAGTGGAGAAGATGCGTTTTCTATTATTGACAAAATTTACAAAGGCAAAAGCCCGAAGCTTCTGTCCGAACAAAAAAGCCATACCATTCACTATGGCTATATCATGGACGGAGAGCAGACGATTGATGAAGTGCTGGTTCTTTTAATGCGTGGGCCGCACAGCTACACCGGTGAAGATACTGTGGAAATCGACTGTCACGGCGGTGTATTTGTCACAAGAAAGATACTTGAAACCGTGATCAAATACGGTGCAAGACCTGCTGAACCGGGTGAATTTTCCAAAAGGGCTTTTCTGAACGGCCGAATGGATCTGTCACAGGCCGAAGCCGTGATCGATATCATCAGCTCCAAGAATGACTATGCACTACAAAGCTCGGTAAACCAGTTGAAAGGCTCTGTCCACAATAAGATTAAAGAAATCCGTGAAGTAATCCTTTACCATACCGCTTTTATCGAAAGTGCACTGGATGATCCAGAGCATATCAGCGTAGACGGATATGGTGACAGTCTCCTGGGCGTCGTAAAGGATCTGCAACAGAAAATCCAGTGTCTTCTGGATACTGCCGATGACGGACGTATCATCAAAGAAGGCATCAAGACGGTTATCGTCGGGAAACCGAACGCCGGGAAATCCTCTCTGATGAACGTTCTGGTAGGCGAAGAAAAGGCAATCGTAACCGAAATTGCCGGAACCACAAGAGATGTTCTGGAGGAAAATATCCAGCTTCAGGGCGTTTCTTTAAACATCATGGATACCGCCGGAATCCGCGATACCTCTGATATCGTAGAGAAGATCGGTGTGGATAAAGCAAAAGAAAATGCAGAAAAAGCCGATCTGATCATCTATGTGGTCGATGCATCCAGACCTCTTGATGAAAATGATCACGAGATCATCGAGATGATCCGGGATAAGAAAGCTGTGATACTACTGAATAAGAGTGACTTATCCACAGTTGTTGATAAAAAGGCATTAGAAACGTTGATAACTAAGCCAATGATCGATATTTCCGCAAAAGAGGAGACTGGGATCCATGAACTGGAATCTACTTTAAAAGAGATGTTTTATCACGGTGATATCTCATTTAACGATGAGGTTTATATCACCAATATCCGACACAAAACAGCTCTTGCCGATGCACTTTCCAGCCTGAAAAAGGTAGAAGAGAGCATCGAAAACCAGATGCCGGAAGACTTTTTCACAATTGACTTAATGGATGCATATGAATCTCTGGGAAGCATTACCGGAGAGACGATAGGAGAAGATTTAGTAAATGAAATATTCAGCAAATTCTGTATGGGAAAATAAAGACGCATACGACATCGTTGTAGTTGGTGCGGGACATGCCGGCTGCGAAGCTGCCCTTGCCTGCGCAAGACTCGGTCTGAAAACGATTGTTTTCACCGTAAGTGTAGAAAGTATCGCCATGATGCCATGCAACCCGAATATCGGCGGTACCTCAAAGGGGCACCTGGTACGTGAGCTGGATGCGCTCGGCGGTGAAATGGGAAAGAACATCGACAAGACATTTATTCAGTCAAAGATGCTGAATAAATCTAAAGGGCCTGCCGTTCATTCCCTGCGCGCCCAGGCAGATAAGAACAAATACAGCAATACCATGCGACAGACGCTGGAAAACCAGGAGAACCTGGAGATCCGGCAAGGTGAAGTCGTCAATATCCTTGTGGAAGATGGTTCTGTAACGGGCGTTCAGACCTATTCTGGCGCTATATACCGCTGCAAGGCCGTTGTACTGTGTACCGGAACCTACCTGAAGGCAAGATGCATTTACGGTGATGTCAGCACGCATACCGGTCCAAACGGACTGCAGGCAGCAAATTATCTGACCGACTGTCTGAAGGAGCTTGGTATTAAGATGTACCGCTTCAAAACCGGTACACCAGCACGTATCGACAAGCGCAGCATTGATTTCAGCAAAATGGAAGAGCAATTCGGCGACGAGAGGGTCGTACCTTTTTCGTTCACAACGGATCCAGAAGATGTGCAGATTGAGCAGGCTTCCTGCTGGCTTACCTATACCAATCCTACAACCCATGAGATCATCCGTAAAAACCTGGATCGTTCCCCACTTTATTCTGGTATGATCGAAGGCACCGGGCCACGTTATTGTCCGTCTATCGAGGACAAAATTGTAAAATTTGCCGATAAAGAACGGCATCAGGTGTTCATTGAACCAGAAGGTCTGGAAACCAATGAAATGTACATCGGCGGAATGTCAAGTTCACTTCCAGAGGATGTTCAATATGAAATGTACAGGAGTGTGCCTGGTCTTGAACACGCAAAAATAGTTAAAAATGCTTACGCAATTGAATATGATTGTATCGATGCAAGACAGCTTCATCCGACACTTGAGTTCAAATCTGTTCATGGTTTGTTCAGCGGTGGTCAGTTCAACGGAAGTTCGGGATATGAAGAAGCAGCCGCTCAGGGACTTATTGCCGGAATCAATGCCGCACTGGAGGTTCTTGGAAGAGAACAATTAATTTTAGACCGTTCCCAGGCTTATATCGGTGTTCTGATCGATGATCTGGTTACAAAAGAAAGCCACGAACCATATCGTATGATGACTTCACGTGCCGAATACCGGTTACTCCTGCGCCAGGACAACGCCGATCAGAGACTAACCGAAATAGGGCACAAAATAGGGCTTATTTCAGACGAGAGATACCAGATGTTGTTAGACAAAGAAGAAATCATCCGCAAGGAGATCCACAGGCTTGAGCATACCAACGTTGGAACTTCCCAGGAAATCACGGATTTTCTCACAAATTGCGACAGTACGCCTCTTACTTCAGGATCTACACTTGCTGAGCTTATTAAGCGTCCTGAGCTGAATTACAAGCTTCTCGAACCTATCGACCATATGCGAACAGAAAGCTTCAGCCGAGAGATTATGGAACAAATTGATATCAACATCAAATATGAAGGCTATATCAAGCGCCAGTTAAAACAGGTAGAACAGTTTAAAAAGCTTGAAACCAGGAAAATACCGGCAGATATCGATTACGATGCTGTTCCGAGCCTGCGAATCGAAGCTGTGCAGAAATTAAAGCAGTTCCGACCGCTTTCCATCGGTCAGGCATCCCGTATTTCCGGTGTCTCACCTGCCGATATTTCTGTATTACTGGTATATCTAGGACATTAGACCGCCAGATAACCAGACCTGTATTTTGATCTTTTTTGGGATATTACAGAATCCATTATTTCTGGTTTCTGTTTTTCCCTTTATATAGATGTGTACTTTTGAGGGCATCACCCAAAAAGTACACATCTATTTTCAAAGAAATGGTTTTATCGTGTACTTTATAGGGCAAAAAGTATGTTTTTTCATCTTTTCGTATACCTTTTAGGTGCATGATTGTATTTATTTAAAAACATTATCATTTTATCGTGTACCTTTAAGGTGCTATCTTCTCAGAAATTGTGTACCTATTTGGTGCAAAGCAGTGTAAATTACTGTTTATTTTCCGCAAAGATGTGTACTTTTAGGGGCAAAAGGAGCAATATGAGTAAAAAATTTGAGCAACAGCTTGCAGAATTAGGTATCACATTAACGCAGACCCAGTTTAATCAGTTTGATAAATATTACGAAATGCTGGTGGAATGGAACAAGGTTATGAATCTCACCGGTATCACCGAGTACGAAGAAGTAAACGAAAAACATTTTGTCGACAGCCTTGCATTAGTAAAGGCTCTGGATATCAGTAAAGTTCAAACCGTGATCGATATAGGAACAGGCGCCGGATTTCCCGGAATTCCTTTAAAAATCGCCTTTCCGCACCTGAAAATCACGTTGCTTGACTCTTTAAATAAGAGAATCCGTTTCCTTGACAGTGTGATTGAAGAGTTAAATCTTACGGATATCCATACAATCCACGGCAGAGCAGAAGATTTTGCCCGTCAGGCAGACTACAGGGAACAGTTTGACCTCTGTGTTTCACGTGCAGTAGCCAATTTATCTACATTATCCGAATACTGCCTCCCTTATGTAAAAGTTGGTGGATTCTTTGTTTCTTACAAATCCGGTGATATTGTCGATGAACTTTCCGCTGCAAAAACCGCAGTACATGTCCTTGGAGGTACACAAAATAAACCAGTTGTATTCCAGCTTCCAGGCAGTGATATCAGCCGTTCATTTGTAAAGATCAAAAAAATCAAGCCTACCGGGAAGAAGTTTCCTCGAAAAGCAGGACTTCCTTCCAAAGAACCTATCCACGGATAAACAGCTATACATGCCTGTAGTCTGTATATGCCGCAATGGAAATTGAACTATTTTTTCTTTACATTGAACTTCTGCTATTAGTTCTTTTTATAATAGTTCAATTTTAATTGTTATAGTTTATTCTATTTTGTATTTTTGATAGTTCAATTTTTGTATGCTTTGAAAATGTATTTTTATTTTTTTGTATGCAGTTCTGCCAGAAATTTGTTTTCCTATTTCATTTCAAAAAGCGGGTAAGTTCAATTTTTTACCCGCTTAAAATCTGATTTTTTATTTTCATTTAGCTTGATTATTTCCGCAAAAAGCCCAATAATCATCCTTCTGTTTTGTTTTTCAGGGAAAGACAATTTCCATAGAAATTCCCAGAGTTGCATGTCGGTTTTCATGGTGTTCATGAGCAGAATAAGTACCAGTTAAATACCAGTTCTGTTTGCTATTAGATAATCGCAAAAGTTGATCAAGAGCCATATATAGCCAAATGCGGGATGTACACCGAAGTGTACATCCCGCATTTGGCTATAATGTGTACCTGAACGTACTTTATATTATTCAGCAGAGAAAAGGATATCCAGCTGTTCTGCGAATCCTTCCGGTTGTTCAATTTGCGGAAGATATCTCGTATCCTTTATGCACATGCATTCTATAGCAGGTACATGCTTCTGATATTGTTTAGCAATCTCAATACTGTTTTCATCATATTGTCCAGAGATAATACAGATACTATTTGTCGCCTTGCGAATACAATGATAAATATTTGTCTTTGTATATCCACCTTTGATGCTTGCAAACAAATATTTTGAATGTGCGTTTTCATTATGAGCAGATTCATGGTATATCTTCGTCATCTGATAATCTATCGTATCTTCGTCATACAGATACTTATCCACAAATTTTTCATCAATCGCTTCTCTTGAATGAATAATGTTGTACAGCAGCGTACCAATAATCGGTATTTCGATAAGGAACTTCAGCGTCTTGGTTCTCTTATTCGGACATTTTGCAAGTTCCGTAAGCGACAGTGGATTCACCATACAAATCTTTCCAATCACATTTTCATCATTTCCGCATGCCATAACTGCAATAGCAGCCGATTCTCCCGTAGCCACAACATCTGCCTTTTCGCCAATGATATGTTTAATAAAATCTGTCAGCATTTGCACATAAAGGAAATTAGTATAAGTAATATTTGGTTTTTCAGATCGTCCACAGCCTAGCAGATCCACGGTATAAACAGTATGCTTTTCTGCAAGAATTGCCGCTACTTTTTTCCATTCTACGCCAGAGCTTTCTGCATCCAAATCATGAAGTAGCAGTAGTGGTTTACCATTTCCCTGTTTTCTATAATAGATTTTTCCAAATCTCCAGTCATAATAATTTCCCTCAGATGAGTTTAACAAGCTGTCTTTTGTTGCCATTTCTATAAGTGTTTTATTTATCAGATGGATTGTAATCGCACCAAGTGTTGCTAAAATCGCACAACTTTTCAATTTATTTTTCATCGTTAATTGTCCTTTCTCCGAATCATTTTTCCCCGATTCAGCAAGATCATACTCGCAAATAGTATCTGTTTTGTGTAATGTTTCACCTTGCGACTTATAGATAAGTATACCATAATCTCCTTACAGTTTAAAGATTTTCATCATGTTATTGTTCCTTGGTTTTCGACAAAATGTTTCACGTGAAACATTTTGTTTTCTCTTTTTCCAGCTGCTCATAGCCAAATATATTTTAACATATCCAAAATATGATGATATCATGGGCAAAAGGTCAGAAAGCCGATGTAAGCTTTCTTGCAAGAGGATTTTCGACCTCTTGACCCGCCAAAAAAATGAGTAAGTAGCCATTTTTTTTAAGAAAAATAAGCTGATTGCGAATGTTTTTATACATTTTCACATTTCACTTTGTGCAGAATGTTTCGCGCAAAAATCCCCTTATTTATAAAAAATGCCAAAATAAATGTTTCACGTGAAACATTTAGTAGATTTAGATAAAGATTAGTGTTACAATTATACCTAGATGTAAATAAAACTTCATATATATTTGCACACTATTAGAAAGGAGGTAATTGCAATGGGACGAATAATTGCCGTTGCCAACCAAAAGGGTGGCGTTGGAAAAACTACAACAGCGATCAATTTATCCTCGTGTTTAGCAGCAAAAGGGCAGAAAGTTCTCGCAATCGACATGGATCCACAGGGAAATATGTCCAGCGGTCTTGGTATAGATAAGGATAATGTTGCCTATACTGTATATGATCTTTTAATCGGCGAAGCCACTATGGATCAGGTGCTATGCAAAGAAGCAATTGAAAATCTCGACGTAATTCCCGCAAACATTGATCTGTCTGGTGCCGAAATAGAGTTGCTCGATACTGAGAACAAAGAATACATATTAAGAGATGAGGTGCTTAAGATAAGAAGTAATTACGATTACGTCATTATCGACTGCCCACCTTCACTTAGTATGCTGACAATCAATTCAATGACTACAGCCGATACCGTATTGGTTCCAATTCAGTGTGAATACTATGCACTTGAAGGATTGAGCCAGCTGATTAAAACAATCGAGCTTGTAAAAGAAAGATTGAACGAAAACCTTGAAATGGAAGGCGTTGTATTTACCATGTATGATGCCAGAACCAATCTTTCTCTTCAAGTTGTTGAAAATGTAAAAGATAATCTTGATCAGACAATTTACAAAACTATCATTCCACGTAATATACGACTTGCAGAAGCCCCAAGTCACGGCTTACCAATCAACTTATATGATCCTCGTTCAACAGGAGCTGAAAGTTATATGTTATTAGCAGATGAAGTAATTCATAAAGGAGAAGAGTAAGCATGACAGCAAAACGAGGCGGACTTGGAAAAGGTCTGGATAGTTTAATCAAAGAAAATAAAACTGCGAAACATACTGCACCGGTTAAAAAAGAAGTAGTGAATGCCGGACCAATTATGATGAAGATCAATGATGTGGAGCCAAACCGTGACCAGCCGAGAAAACATTTTGAGGAAGATGCTCTCTTGGAACTTGCCGATTCAATCAAACAGTTTGGAATCCTGCAACCTCTGATTGTTCAGAAACGGAACGATTACTACGAAATCATCGCCGGCGAGCGTCGCTGGCGTGCAGCAAAGCAGGCCGGTATCAAAGAGATTCCTGTTATCATTAAAGAATACACAGATCAGGAAATCGTTGAGATTTCTCTTATTGAAAATATTCAGCGCGAAAATCTGAATCCAATCGAAGAAGCGCAGGCATACAAACGCTTGCTAAATGAATTCCGTCTGAAGCAGGATGAGGTAGCTGAGCGCGTTTCAAAGAGCAGAACTGCTGTTACAAACTCTATGCGTCTTCTAAAGCTGGATGAGAGAGTACAGCAGATGATCATCGATGACATGATTTCAACCGGACATGCACGTGCTCTTCTTGCAATCGAGGATAAAGAGCAGCAATATGTTCTTGCCAATAAAGTATTTGATGAAAAGCTCAGTGTCCGGGATACCGAAAAACTTGTCAAAGAACTAAAGAAGCCAAAAAAAGAAAAAGAAAAGCCTGTTATCCAGAATGCATTTGTATATGAAGATCTGGAGGAACGTATAAAGTCAATCATCGGTTCCAAAGTCCATGTCAATCATAAAGCAAATGGAAAAGGTAAAATTGAAATTGAATATTATTCGGACAACGATCTGGAACGTATATTTGAATTGTTAATGTCAATACAGGAAGGAAAATAATATATGGAAAGTAAAATTCTAAAGTCACTTGGAATTGATCCGGCGTATATATTTCTTTTTCTTATCATGCTGATCATATTGATGTTTCTTCTTTATATTAATGTTAATATGAAATACAACCGTCTGAAATCAAGCTATAACGTATTCATGCGCGGACAGGACGGTAAAACGCTCGAAGAAAGTTTCAGTGCAAGATTCGATGAACTCGACGAGCTTTCCAACATTGCCCACGAAAACAAAGCGGACATCCGCATATTGTATCGCGCGTTGCGAAGCAGCTACCAGAAAGTAGGTATTGTCAAATACGATGCTTTCGGTGAAATGGGTGGAAAACTCAGCTTCGCCCTCACAATGCTTGACAATGATAACAATGGATGGATCCTCAATTCCATGCACAGCAGAGATGGCTGTTACACTTATATAAAAGAAATTGTGCGTGGTGAAAGTTACATTGAGCTCTCTGAAGAAGAGGCCGAATCACTAGATCAGGCCGTTTACCAGGAAATGTATGATCCGGATGTACAGGATGCAATCAAACCACAGTAATAAAAATAAAGAAATAAGACAGGAGAACAGTTATGTTAGATATTAAATTTTTAAGACAGAACCCGGATGTTGTAAAAGAAAACATCAAGAAAAAATTCCAGGATGAAAAGCTTCCACTTGTAGATGAAGTAATCGAACTTGACAAGAGAAACCGTGAAATCAAAGGCGAAGTAGAAGCACTCCGTGCTGAGAAAAATAAAGTTTCCAAAGAAATCGGTGCATGCATGGCTCATGGCGAAAAAGAGAAAGCAGAAGAGCTTAAGAAAAAAGTTCAGGAAAACGCTGCCCGTATGGAAGAACTTTCTGCTGAAGAAAAAGAAGTTGAAGCAAAAATCAAAAAAGATATGATGGTTATCCCAAATATCATCGATCCATCTGTACCGATCGGTAAAGACGACAGTCAGAATGTTGAAATTGAAAAATTTGGCGAACCGGTTGTTCCGGACTTTGAAATCCCATACCATACAGAAATTATGGAAAAATTCAACGGAATCGATCTTGAAAGTGCAGGAAAGGTTGCCGGAAATGGTTTCTATTATCTGATGGGAGATATTGCACGTCTTCACTCAGCAGTTATCTCTTATGCACGTGACTTTATGATCGATCGTGGATTCACATACTGTATCCCACCTTTCATGATCAGAAGCAACGTTGTTACAGGCGTTATGAGCTTTGCCGAAATGGATTCTATGATGTACAAAATTGAAGGCGAAGACTTATATCTGATCGGAACAAGCGAGCATTCTATGATCGGTAAATTCATCGATACCATGCTTGATGAAGCTGAACTTCCAAAGACACTGACTTCTTATTCTCCATGCTTCCGTAAAGAAAAAGGAGCTCATGGAATCGAAGAACGTGGTGTATACAGAATCCATCAGTTTGAAAAACAGGAAATGATCGTTGTATGCAAACCAGAAGAAAGCAAAGAATGGTATGATAAATTATGGAAAAACACTGTTGATCTGTTCCGTTCTCTTGATATCCCGGTTCGTACACTGGAATGCTGTTCAGGTGACCTTGCCGACCTTAAAGTAAAATCTTGTGACGTAGAGGCATGGTCTCCAAGACAGAAGAAATACTTTGAAGTAGGAAGCTGTTCTAACCTTGGTGATGCACAGGCAAGACGTCTTGGCATCCGTGTAAAAGGAAGTGACGGAAACAAATATTTCGCACACACACTGAACAACACAGTAGTAGCTCCTCCGAGAATGCTGATCGCATTTCTCGAGAACAATCTTCAGGCAGACGGTTCTGTCCGCATTCCTGAAGTACTTCGTCCATACATGGGCGGTAAGTCTGAAATCAGATAGAAAACGAGGTAAATTTTGCATAAATATTTAAACGCTATCGGATTCCACGATATCGCATCTGAACGCGAATGGTATCAGATTCTTCTTGAATCCGAAAAGAAATTTTCCGGATATGACCGTATTGCCCTGGACGAGCACACTGATCTCTGTGAGCTTCGCAGGGAATACGGCAACGGGATTGGCATTTCTTCCTGCGGCTTTATCGATGAAAATGATGAAGAGTTCCGCAGAGAATGCTATTTCCCATATTTTTCAGGCAGTGGAGTCAGTTCTTATGCTGATATTGCAGTAGAACAGAAAGCATCCTCACCGACCTATATTGGTGTCTGCGAAGATGTAAAGCTCGGCTGCAGTATCATTTTCCATATCCAGAACGGAATGGAATACATAAAAGAAGCCACTCTCGGTGGTCTGAACAAAAGTTCAATCTCTATAACCTTTTCTGGGCTTGCCTTAAGTGGGAAAATTTTGCTTCCGGTCACAAAGGATGCAGGTGCTGCGGACAAGAGAGCGAAAGATCTCCGCAACCGGATGATGCTTATGAGCGCAGCAAAGGAAGGGAATCCCGATGCCATTGAAAGCCTTACGCTTGACGACATCGACACCTATGCCGCAGTATCAAAAAGAATTCGCGGGGAAGATATTTACAGTATTGTCGATACACATTTTATGCCATCTGGTCTTGAATGTGACCAGTATGCGATCCTTGGTGAGATTCTGAATATCGATACCATTGAAAATCTTCTTACTGGGAAAGAACTTTATGTTCTTACAGTTGAAACCAATGAGCTTCAATTTGATGTATGCGTACCGGTTGAAAAGGTAATTGGCGAACCGGCAATTGGAAGACGGCTGAAGGCACAAATCTGGCTGCAAGGGCATATTAATTTTTAGGAAAAAATTTTGACTTATATAAAAAGCATGACCAAATTTCTTTTAATTGAAAATTAGTCGTGCTTTTTGTATATGCGCTTCAGAACATTCGACTTTACATAAAGAAGTCCTATAAAAGCTATTTCACATACAAAATCCCGCTTTGTTACCTCACCATAATTATCCCATAATTATTCTCTTAGAAAAGCATTTGACATTTTCATGTTCAAACGGTATGATATATGTGTATGTTCTATTAGTTAAATGAATATAACAAGTGTCTCCTAAGAGAAAGCCGAGGCATTCCCCAAATTGGGGAACGTTCTAATGTTACCAAAGCAAAAAAATCTGTAGATTGACAACTTGAAAAAGAGTTGATAATCTTATATATGGCCGAAGGGAAAAATCCCAGAAACCCAGTAAAATCAAGGGTTTTCGGCATGTGTCGTCATAGCTCAGCTGGATAGAGCACTCGCCTCCTAAGCGGTTGTAGGAACGAAGACTTTTTGCTAACTGAATATGATGTGTCTCAGTACCTCAGTAGGATAGAGGGTTCGCCTCCTAAGCGAAACGCCGCAGGTTCGATTCCTGTCTGGGACGTGTGGTAAAAATCGCCGGAAGCCTGATTTTTCAAGGGTTTCCGGCATTTTTCCTTTTTAGACGGCTACACCGTTTTCGACTGGCATTCCAGTTTTCGGTATAGCCGTCTTTCCGTTTTTCCGTTTCTATTGTTTGCTAACAAAAAACATCTACCTGTGTGTCTGGCACAACATTTGGGACGATTTGCTAACAACCACTGCTAACGGGCAGCGGAGACAAGAGCTGAAAGTTGCTCAGGTGACAGGTTCTTAAGGATAGCTGCCAGAGCTTCGCCGATATCCTCTGTTGCTGATGATTTCCCATTTTTGGCGGTAGGACTGTAGAAGTCGGCTTCCATGCGAGCCGCGTTCTCACGCCGGTTCTCGTCTTCAATTTCCGAGTAAACGTCTGTCACCATCTGGGCTTCGGCGTGACCAGTATCTCCTTGGACGGATTTAATATCGCCCTGTGTCAGTTTGAGTTTGTACTTCGTGGAGAGATGGCGGAGCGAATGGAAGTCCACACGTTCGTATCCTGTCGTGTCACAAAAGACTTGCAGGCGCTTTCGGATGATGCGGCTCTCCACCGGGTTGCCGTTTTCAAGGGCAACTACAAGATTGTAGTCATGGTAATCCACTCCAAGGAACTCCTTTAGTTCCTCCTGTTTTTTTCTGTGCTCCACAAGCATGTGCGCCACGGTTTTCGGAAGCCATACCACACGGGTGCTGGTTTCGGTCTTCGGGGTCTTGAGTACGAGTCTAGTGGTGCAGTGAGGTTTCTGGGCGGGAAACGTGGCGAGCACGTCCCGCTCGTTGAGTTTCTGCAAGGCTTCGATGGAAACGCGAGCAACCTCCTTGTTGATGATGACGCGGGCGTTGCCGTTTTCAATAGATTCCTCGTCTATGAAAACGCAGTCCCACGTGAGACCGGTTATCTCCCCCACCCTGAGCGAGCAGGAAAAGGCGAGGTTCATGGCGAGAGCCAGAATATCGTCCTCGACTCTTGGGAGCGCTTCGCGAAACGTGCTCACACTCCATACCTTTCGTTTCGTTTTCTTCATCGTCGGCAGGGTGGCAAGTTTTGCCGGATTCTGCATCATCGGGTCGAGATAGTTCCACTTCATTGCCTGATTAAGCGCAGAGCGGATAACGTCATGAATCTTCTTCACGCCGGAAGGTGCGACACATTCGCCAGTCTTCTTTCGGTTGGCCGGTGGAACGCGCTCGACGGAGAGCAGGTCGTTGTAATACTCTGAAAGGCACTCCGTGGTGATTTCAGACAGCTTCTTATCCCCGATATATGGGTCAATGTAGTTCCTTATCAGTCCGGTTTTTCCGCTGTATGTGCTCATAGACCATTTCGACGTTCCGTACACTTTCACATAGTGCTTTAGGAACTCGCTGAAAGTGATATCGTCCTTTTGCGGCGTTACCGCGCTTTTCGGGGTCGGTGGTCTTCTGCGAATCGGCTCCGAGCCGCTATCGTGCTCATCAGTTCCGTCTTCTTTCCCCGTTTTTGCCTTTTCATCAGCTACTCTTTGGAAATACGTCTCCTCGTTAGGAACGATGACCTGCCCGTATCTCTCCTGATAGAACTCTACAAAGACCTTGCGGCTCTTTGCTTCGCTAACTGTATCCACAGTGTCCCATTTTTGTTTCCGCTCTCCCTGTTCATTTACATACCAGTAGATAACGGAATATTTTGTTTTTCTCTGCTTGATTGCTGCCATATCGAATCTTCTCCTTGTCGGTTAATTTGGTTCCAACCAACTGTCGAAGGAGCTTTTGGATACCCGAATGGCTCTGCCGACGCGGACGTACTTGAACTGCCCGCTCTTCACGAGTGTATAGGCCACCTTGTCGCTGATGCCCAGCATTTCGGCGATTTCGCCTACCGTATAGGTTTTCTTCTCTTCGGTTCGATTGCGTTCCGATGCCATAGTTTTCCTTTCCGGGAAAAAGGGCACCAGACAACCGTTTGACATTTTTATTATACCATGGCTGGTCAAGTAGTTTTCTGGTGTGCTGGTTTTCCCTATTTCTGGTTTTACTTGTTACAAGTAGCGTCTTTTACGGCTGAAACCTCAACATCGCACGCAAGAGCTTCGCCTGCATAAACGATTTCATCGAGAGGTCGATGCCGTAATCCCAGAAGCCATCCGCGTCGGTGTAGAACCCGGTGCAGAGTCCGTCCATGAAGTCGTTGAAGTAATCGAGCACCGCCCCGGCAGCAAGGGCATCTCCGCCTGTTGCGGCAACGACGGTATCGTAGTCAATCTTTCCCTTTGCCATGCGGGTCACCCCCTTCCGTCAGAATGTCCGCAAGACGGGCGAGCGCACGGGCGCGACGGTTCTGTACCGTGGAGCGCGGGAACCCCATGTCCTCACCGATACGCCTATCCGACCATCCGGCAAAATAGGAGAGCAGGATTATTGCCTGCTCCTCTGGGCAGAGTTTTTCCAGCGCATCCGCGAGGTCTTTATCCGTCACGCCGATAGGTTTTCCGGCGGCATCGAATACGGTTTCCCGCTCCGGCACGTCCTGCCAGTCCGCAAGGCTTTCGAGTTCGCTCCTTCTGAGGTCGCAGAACAGCACCTCGCGGTTGCGTCTCCTTTTGCGCTCCCTTAAAACATCCGTCCGCGCGTTCACGAGGGTCTTCCGGCAATAGGTCAGGAACATGCCGACCACTTCGTTACGGTTCGTTTTCTCTTTCGTCATCTTTTTTTCCTCCTTTCGGTATAGGCACGATTTCCGTGCCCTTTCCTGCCAAGAGGAAAAAGAAAGCCCCGCAGCGTCGATACGCTACGGGGCGCGGGGACGGTGCCGGGAAGGAAATCGGCACCAGAATCAGGAAGAAGCGGCTGATGCTTAAAAACCGCTCCGCTACGATTCTATCCCCTCGATTCCCAACTTTCGCTTGAAATCTTTGCGGTTCTTCATTCCGATTTCCCGACGGCGCGAATTGCCGTCGTACTTCACCGGGAACCCGACCTCAACAATGCGGTCGAAGACACGTCCCCACGGGTCATCTGCCGTGGCGTTCAGGATTCTCTCGCGAAAGTCGAAGTTCGTCGTTATCACCATCGGTTTCCCCGCCTTGTAGCGTCCGTCGATAACGTCGTAGACGTGCTCCATGACGTACTCGGTGGAGCGCTGGGCACCGAGGTCTTCAAGGATGAGGAGGTCTGGGGCGAGGATTCTCTCAAGGTTCCCGGAACGCTTCTCGAAGGAGGATTCCATCAGGTTCACGACCTGCTTGATATCGGTTACGAGACAGGAGAACCCGCGCTCGATGACGGCGTTCGCGATGCAGGACGCATGGAAGCTCTTGCCCGTGCCGCGCTTCCCGTACAGGACAAGCCCCTCCGGGTCTTTCGGGTCGAAGGTCGCGGCAAATGCCTTGCATACGGTGCTCTGAGCCGCGTTCCTGCCGTCATCGGCATCGAAGGTGCAGAAGGCGTACCTGCCGGATGAGGGGAAGCACTGTTTCCTTAGCCGTTCCGTCCTACGCCTTTTCTCCGCACGCTCGGTTTCTTCGCGCTGCCTATCCGCTTCCTCCCTCTGGCAACGGCACATGGTCGGAACAAGGTGCGGCTCCTTGAAGATTCCGCCCGCCGGGAACATCCGCTCGCGTGGCTCTCCGCATTTCCCGCAGACGAGGATGCCGTCCGCGTCGCGATAGTCCTCGCCCGGCTTTTGTCCGTCCTGCTCCTTGGTTTTCGTTACGTTTTCGTTCATCTACCTCGTCCTTTCTGCGTTACCCTGTCTGAGAGCCTGTCTACGGGACTTTGTAGTCTTGTTCGGGCAGTTACTGCCACATGACATTTAACGTGTCATAGGCAGGCTCTCAGGTATTCTCAGGGGCATTTCTAGTACATGTTCTCGTCGATATATCCCTGAGCCGTCTCCCGGTCACAGCCCCATTTCGCCATGACCTCCTCGACGGAGGGGATTTTCCCGACCGCATTGGCCTTCGGTTCCGTGCGTGCGGGAGGGGTTGCGGCCTTCGGGTGTTCGTTCCTGTCCCAGACTGCGGCGAGCTTCTTCCAGTCATCGACGGGCTTGCCGGAGTTCGTGCGCCAGCCGCGCCCCTCGTTCACGTCGAAGAAGCGGTCGGGGTCAACCGCGAATCCCATTTCTGCGAAGTGAGAGCGGACTTCCTCCCTTGTCGGGATTCCAGAATCTGTCGCTCCCTCCCCATCAGCCACAGCTGTAGATGTAGATGTATTCTTATATCTATCATCTATATTCTTAGGGTGTGACGCAATTTTTACAGCTTCATTTTCACCCTGTGCAGATTGTCTACCTGCGCTTTTACCGTCTGCGTCAGTGTAAAAACCGGTGTCAAAATCACTGTCAACTTTTACGTCAAAATTGACGTCAACTTTGCTGTCAAAGCTGTCAACTTTTACACCGTCAATTTTTACAGTGTCAACTTTCGTGCCGTCATCTTTTACGATTTTTCCGCCTTTTGGGGCTGGAAGTGCTGGCGCATATTCCTTGCGGTACTTGATAACGGAGGGGCGGCTCACTCCGGTCTTCTCGGCAACCTCTGTATTCGTGGCTTCCGGATGCTCGGTAAGGTATGCGAGCACTTTATCCTTCTTCACCTGACGGGTTCCCTTTCCGTTCTTACGGGCGCGCTCCGAAGCCTTGCGCACGCGGTTTCCCTCGCGCATTGCGTCGATTGCCGGGACGTTCTGGTTGAACTCCCAGTCCGCGATGGCGTAGATGCCATCCTCGCAGATGACAAGGCCGAGCTGTACGAGCGGCTGCACGCATTGCCGAAAGGCGGGAACGGTCTTCTTAGTGACCGCAGCAAGCATCTCGTCGGTGTAGGGAACGCTTTCGTGGAGAAGGAGCTTCCCGGTGCAGCCGCATTTCACCGCAAGCGATTGTAGACGGGCGAAGACGGTGTAGATGGAGTCCGCATTGTCCATCGCGTCGATGAGTAGGGCTTCCTGCGTGTCGAAGAACTCACTGTAGTCCCTGCGCCACGCTCCTCGGAGCTTCATTGGTACACCTCCGGGGTCTTCTTATCGCGTTCGGCTTCGGAGTAGGCGAGGTGGTCGAAGGGCGGGAACCTCGCGACAACCGCGAGGGCATGAGTGTACTTGGCGTGATTCGCCAGGTAGCCGAAGGAGGAGAGCATATCCATGACTTCGGTATCCGTGAACGTGCCGTCATCGGTCACGATGGTGAACGTGCCGTCATCGTTTTTCGTGACTGTGCGCGTGTGGATTTTAGCCAGGGCGAGGACGAGTACGGTTGCGGAATCCCCATTCGGCTCATGGTCGATGAGCGTCATCTCAGGTGTCTCGTAGAAGTTCAAGGGGATGTAGTAGTAGTAGCTGCTGAAATCCATGGTGCTCCTTTCTGCTTGCAATCTGTGATTATGTTTTACTATATCTGTCCTGTTTTGTGGACTTTTCCAGTCAGATTTCATGCTTCTTTCACAATTAGACACGCGTTTTGAGATGGTTCTGCCAGATTCGCGTCCCGTGCGGCGGTGCGCTGTGTTACAGTAGCGAAAGTCCTTTCTGCCTGTTGCTTTTATCTCGGAGTGCGGGCAGGAGAAAAGGGAGCCTGTGATTTCGGTCACACGGCTCCCTTTTCTGTTACCAGTCGGAGTTTTCGCTATCCGGTTCCGCTGCCTGTAACCCACCATCAGCGACAGGCTCCGTTTTTACCGTTTTCTTTTTGCGTGCATCGAGACGCGCCTTGGCATCCTCCGGGGTACTTCCGTGGGCGGTGAGCATGTCGCTCACCTCGTCTGCATGGCTCGCAAGGAATCGGTCGAGTGCGTCGAGGTCGAGTTCCTGCCAAGCGCAACCGACGGCGGAGAGCACACTTTCACCAGCGGAATGGGTGACCAGAGAGCGCCACTTCCGGTTCCGCTCGCGAATCTTCTTTTCAAGTTCCTTTTTCTTCGCTTCGAGTTTGGCGAGTTCCGCCTTCTGTTTCTCGATACGCTCCTCGAAATCTTGAATGGTAGCCATGGTTCTTCCTTCCTACTTGACGGCATCCCTGAACAGATTGTGCCATAACGCGCGGAGGATGGTAAGATTCCGGCAGGGCGCGGTGCCGGAACAGGGGCGAAGGCACCGTGCCCCGGTTTTGCGAAGAAAAAGGAAGGAATTGGGCAGATGTATTCCAAGGATGCAGGGAAAGACCAGATGCTGATGACGATGGAACGCGCGCTTACAAGCGGGCAGAAGGCAGGCTTCTTCTTCCTCGGCTTCCTCGGCGGCATCGTCGGGATTCTCGCCGCATCCCTGATGAACATCAACGCGCCGTACCGACCGGAGGGAACGAAGATGGCGGCACTCGGATTTGCGACGGCCTGCGTTCTAGGCACCCTTATCGCACTTGTTGGCTCCATCGCGCTCCTTGGTGCCAGATAGAGGTGGCAAGATATTGAAGGACTTCCTCAATCAGCGTCCGGCATTCTTCCAGCTGCGCCAATCCGTTCGTGTGAGATGAGAAGGGGCATCCTGCGCGGGTGCCCTTTTTTCTCTGCATTGTTATGACGGTTTTATGGCTTGCCGTGTTTGTGGATTGATGGTCTGCTATATATATTGTTAGTTAGCCAGAAGGGAGCAGAGGGGTGGAAAATATGCCTGACAATGTGAAAGACAATCCCGTCGAATAAAGGGAAGCCCTGCTCGCCGACCGTCTCAGGCTGCATAAGGGTTACAGGCAGCGGTTCGTGAAGGGAAGGAACAGACATGGACGGATACACGCTTTCCATCAGTCGTTGCAGTGGTGGTGACGGGGTGGAGGAGAGCTTCAAAGCGAAGATAAAGCGTCGAGAAGCTGCGCTTGATGCCTTTGCCGTCGCAGAAGCGTACTGCAAGGGAATTGGGATGGTCTCAAGATGCGAGCGGGAGGGATTTGACGGCTTCATCATCGAACTGTGCTCCGATGCGGAGGATGAGACCATCCGTCTCGTCAGGCTTGTGGCCGACAGCGAGGAGGGCATCATGGATGATGTATTCCGTCTGGAATACGGCAGTTGCGAGTACAAGATTTAGGCACGCTACCTGCGTGTTCATTCATGCTTTTATATGCAGGATATATGGAGTGTACGGTTCACCTGCTTGCTGGTATGCCGGTCTGCTATATTTATAGATGGCAAGGGGGACGGCAGCGGAGCCGCCCCATGGCAGGAAGGACTTTAGGATGAAGCGTGCGGAGCTTGACAGGCGGATTGCAAACGGGGAGACGTTGGAGGATATCGTTCCTGTGCTCATGGATGATGGTGCCGATATCACGTCCTACGATGACTTGAAGCGTTTCGCCATCGAAAAGATTGAAAGCGACGAGCTGTATCTTGCCGAGCACGTCCTCAAGGCGTGCCTAGATGTTGCCGATTACTACGGTTACGATTATTCGATGGGCACATTGGAAAACCCCACTGCTATTGATGGCGTGGAAGACTTGATTGATTACGTGGAGGATTGAGACGGCGGCAGCACGGGGCATCCGGGAGGGTGCCCTTTTTCTTTGGCTTTTCGGGAGCCGCCATGCGGGCGGCATGAAGGCGCGGGGCGTTACGAAAACGAGGACTCGGAGGGCGGCTTTCCCACCCTTCCAACAGCCTGCGGGTCGGGCTAGGAACCCTCCGGCCATTGAAAGCGCGGAAAAGCCTTCTACTTGGCAGAAACGGCGGACTGACCTGCCGGGGTTTCCAACATTCCGACAGGCTCCGGGTCGGTCTAGGAACCCTCCGCCCATCGAAATGTTGAAAACCCCTTCTTCTCGGGAAACCATAGGCCGCAGGCGCGGCAAAGCGGGGCACGCCGCAGCGGCTCGGTAGAGGGCGGGGAAAGGAGGGTCGGTGGCTCCACGATGGGAGGTTGGCTTTTCTTGACACCCCACGGTTTCGCAGGGTCTCTCCGTGGCGCGGTCGCCTGCGCTCCCTCAGATTAGGGGCTGCTCGCCCCTAATGACCCGAGTTCCATGGAGAAGGCGTGGAGTCTCGCGTTGTGGAGTGTGCTGGTATGCCGCATAGCTATAATTACAGATAACAGCAAGGGGGACGGCACCGGAACCATCCCAAGGCAGAAAGGACGGAGCAAATGGAAATCGAGAAAAACGATATGGTCATGGTCTATGACGGGGGCGGCACTGTTCCCCACTGCAAGTATACCGGCAGGTTCGGTGACCTTACGGCATACTGGCAGGAGATTGTCTCGGATGCGGTTTATCTGTTCCGGCTGGGGGAGAGCGAGGAGTGCGACTGGCTGGTTCTACTCGGCCAGCCTTGGTCACCGTATTCACCGGACGGCATTTGCTAAGGAGTTGAAGGGGCATCGGGAAAGAGATGCCCCTCTTTTTCGATGCAACGTAAATAGGGAGCGTGGAAATGGATAGGTACGAGGTCATGGCAGGCAAGATGACACCCTTGACCGACGGGGCGCACCGCAAATGGGGATTCACCGGAAAGGTCGAGACGAGGAGCTATGAGCGGCTGGTCGATGCACTCATTGACTTTGTTGAGACCGGAGACGGCCTAAAAGCGCGGTTCCTCACAGGGTTTGCAGCGTGCTTGGCAGCGGATAGGAAATCTGTCGAGAATCGTGGGTTCGGGGTCGCGGTCAGGAAAGTCCAGTGCCATCGGGGCGAGGACGGCACGGTAAGGGTATCTTCCGTAGAGACGATGCACGAACGTCGATACACGGTCGATGATTGGCGATACGACACGGCGCATTGCGAGCAGACCGAGAACGGTCAGAAGGGTTGAAGGGATGGACAATGAGTTCCACGATTAAACTGTATGAGCATAACCAGAAGGCATATGACGCACTCCTAGATATGCTTGGGGAGCGCGACCGCGCCTGCGTCATCAAGCCGACCGGAACGGGAAAGTTCGTCATCATCGCAAAGATGGTGCAGGACAACCCGGACAAGCGGTTCCTGCTGCTCGGCACCAACGACTACATGTTCAACGACCAGATGGCGAACCTTGCCGAGATTGCGCCGGGGTTCACGCCCGAGAACCTGCAATTCATGACATACAGCGCGGCAATGATGGCAGCACGACGCGGTGAGGAGATTTCCAGTTACGACGTTGTGGTTGCAGACGAGTTTCATCACTGCGGTGCGGAGGAATGGGGGAAGGGTGTTACGCACATCCTCGATGCGAACGAGAGCGCCAAGGTGGTCGGCTTCTCCGCCACCCCTATCCGATACTCGGATGGCGGGAGGAACATGGCGGACGAGATGTTCGACGGGAACGTGGCCTATTCCATGGAGCTTGAGGAAGCGTGGCTGCGTGGAATCCTGCCGATTCCGAAATACGTCACCGCTTTCTATGAAGCACCGAAGGAGCTTGGAAGGCTGGCAAAGTCCATTGCTGGAATAAAAGACGAGATGGTGATGAAGCGGTTCCAGAAAAAGTATGAGAATCTTCGTCGTTCCCTTACAGAAGCAGGAGGTGTACGTGAAGCCATCGCGAAGCATCTTAAGAAACGGGATGCGAAGGTCATCGTGTTCTGCCCACGTGTCGCAAAGCTCCGAGAGTTCATGCTTCTGCGGCGGGAATGGTTCGGGGCGGTAAACAGCGAGATACACGCTTATAAGACCGTGAGTGCAGACCCATACGGTTCCGAGGACTTTCAGGCGTTCAAGGATGATGAATCAGATGCTTTAAAGGTGCTCTACTGCGTGAACCAGCTCAATGAAGCCGTTCATGTCAAGGGTGTCGATGCCATCGTGATGGTCAGGCCGACGAAATCACCGACCGTGTTCTACCAGCAGCTCGGACGCGTATTATCTTCAGGAGGAAACCGAACCCCGCTCGTTTTTGACTTCTGCAATAACTTTGGTTCCATCGTTGTAGCGGAAAGGATTCCAAAGCGAATGGAGGAAACGTTCAAAAGGCTAACGGGAGAGAGCGAGCAACTGCCGTTCACGCCAAGCGATTTCCGAATCATAGACAGGACGCTTACCTTTAGACAGCTCACAGATGAGATTCGGAAATCGCTGAAACAGCAGTCGATAGAGGACAAAATTACGTTTCTTGAGCAGATGGCGCAACTGAACGGAGGAAAACTATGAGCGAGCTTGAAGTGACACGTGTCATGAGCGACCTTCGGGGGCTTTATGAACGCGGCAAACTGTCGGACGAACAAATAGCCAGACTTGATGCCATCGGCTTTAATTGGGAAAGGAAAAAAAGAATAAAACCGACCTTAGATAGCCGACTTGCAGAACTTTGGGATGAGGAAAAGAATGGTGCGGTGGAACTTGTTAGGTTGAAGCAGCGTGATAGATATTGGTGGAAATGCCCCATATGTGGGTGCGAATGGTCGCGAGAGCTTGGCGCAGCACTTAAGTCGAATTTGTGCCCAGTGTGCGATGGGCGCGTGCTAGTCAAAGGCTACAATGATTTGGCAACCACACACCCTGAACTTGCTGCCGAATGGGACTATGACCGCAATGGAGAACTTAGGCCGAGCGATGTTCTGGCAGGGAGCACGCGGGCAGTCTGGTGGAAGTGTTCAAAGTGTCACGGGGTATGGCAATGTAAGGTCGTAAATCGAAAGCTCAATGCTGTACGTTGTCCCTATTGTAGAAAAAAAAGACTGCTTAAGGGATTCAACGACCTTGCTTCTCAGTACCCGGAGCTTGCAAAAGAATATCTTCCCGAACTCAACAGCGGGATTACAGCGGACGAGTTGCTTATAAGAAACAAAACAAAGGTTAAGTGGCGTTGTTGCAAATGTGGTTATGAATGGATAACCACTATAGGGCACAGGGCGAAACGAGGAACAGGATGTCCGAGATGCAATGGCAAGAAAACGTCACAGAGGAAAATGAAAGCGGTCGTTTGCGTTGAAACGGGGAAAATCTACGAATCCATCATGAGCGCCGGGAGGGATGTTAAAAGAACAGACGGCGCTATATGTCAAGCTTTGCGCAATGAATCGCGAACATGCGCTGGATACCATTGGCGGTATTTGGACGAATGAACGAAGGCATCCGAAATGGTGCCCTTCTTTTTTGAACAGAATATGCAGGATGTATGGAGCCTGCCGTTAGCCTGCTTGCTGGTATGCCGTTCTGCTATATTTATAGACAGTAAAAGGGACGGTACCGAGCCGTTCAATGGCAGAAGGGAGCCAAGATGGACAGGAAGATTCGATATTTCGTCAACGGGTGGAGCTTTCGGCTCAGTTTTGCAACGCGCCCGGGTTATGACGGAGACCACGAGGATATCAGCGATGGAGATTCGTATGAGCTTGGCGAATACGAGAACTCCGAGGAAGCGCTCGCGGCGGCGGAAGCATTCATATCGACGCATGGGAACGAGGTCAATGACGAGGAAGATGGCATCGGCTCCGTCATCTACTGGACTGTAGAGGTCGAGCGTCGCGTGGAGTACAAAGAGAATGAATGGCTCCCGTGCGATGAGTCCGGGAGGATTGATGATGGTTACGGCAATGAGCCGAATGCGACCGTCGCATATCTCAGCTCACTCCGTTCTAGGGAGGACGGAATGCACCTTCGTGGCGATTCAGTGCGGGAAATCCCCTTCATGCTCTTCCTCGGCCTGCTATTCGCGGTGACCGTCGGATGGTGGGTGTTTCTCACACTTACGGTTTCAGTCGTTTTCGGAAACGTGGCTGCTGCGGTATTCGCCGTGTGCTCGGCACTTTCCGTCACCGTCGGTTACGGGCTTGTGCGCGCATCCGATTCCCGTGAGTAGCGTTTTTCAAACAGGACAGAAAGGACTTCTAACATGTACACGATTTTGATGCTCAACCAGAAGGGCGGAGTAGGCAAGACCACCATCGCGGACGAGCTTTCCTTTGCGCTTGAACGTCGCGGCAAGACCGTGGCGTTCGTCACTACCGACCCGCAGGGCGGTTCCGTCCATGAGGTCTGCGATGACCCGGATTTCGCGGAGGAGTGCGATTTTCAGGTTGTCGATACGGCGGGCGTGCTCGTGGGCGGTGTGAACGATTGGTGCCGCGCGGCGAATCTCATCCTCGTACCCATGCTTCCGAGCACGCGCGACATGGAGCCGACGCTGAGAACGCTCGATATCGTACGTGAGTCCGGCACTGGCGCAAAAGCGTATGTCATCGTCAACAACTTTTATGCCTACGGCACACTCGACCGTCAGCTCGTGGAGTACCTTGAGGGCGAGGAGGTTCCAATCATCGCGAAGATTCCCCGCGCCGTTGCCCTCTCACGTGCCGCAGCAGCCGGTGTGTCCGTGGCGGATTACGACCCGAAGAGCCATGTGGTCGCCCCGATTGAGCTGCTTGCAGATTCGGTTCTGAACGAAGAGGAGAAGAACAATGGCTAACAAGACCACAGCGAACGCGTTCATGGCGAGCGCGCAGAAGTCCAAGCGCGAGATGGCGGATATCCAGAAGGAAGGTTCCGGCAAGCATGAGACGGACGAGGTGGAACTCAAGAAAATCAGTCTCCTCATCCCGGCTTGGCTCCACAAAGAAGCGCAACTCCACCGCGTCGAGACGGGGGAGAGCATGACCAAGCTCATCGTCCGACTGCTTGCCGAGGAGCTTGGTTAAGGGGATGGTGATGAAGGGATGGGCTTGATGGTAACGGAATCGGAAAATTCGAAGCACGACATGCTGCGTGCGATGCGGAAACACATACGCGAGAATGGCATCACAGACTTCACCGATTTTCAGGACTGGTGCGATGAGAACAACGACTGCTGGTCGCTAGCGCTCGATAGCGGACTTTCGCCGGTTATTGAGAAATACATCGACGGGCGCTTTTATTAGAGAAGAAGCGAAGCCGGTAGCCGGATTCATTTCGGAAGAGGGGTATGGAAGATGAACCTAATCACCATGGTTCCCGCCACCGCGAAGTTTTTCGAGCAGATGCGGGCGATGCGAAGGTACATCGTCGAGAACGGTGTCACCGAGTTCGCGGTATTTCAGAATTGGTGTGATAAAAATAACAGGAGGTGGGCGGAAGCACTCGACAGCGGATGTGCTGATGCTATCGAGAAGTTCATCGCCGATTGGAACGGTCGGGCGGATGCAGGCCGTTGGAAACACGCGGCGCAGGCGGACGATAACGTTTGGGATAACGAGTTGAAGTAGGAAGTAACGATGACCGAAAAAGAGAACCATCTGCCGAACCTTAGCAGCGAGGAGCGTGCCCATGCGCTAGAGCTTGCCATGCAGGCTCGCAGGCGCTATGCAACACTCAAGGCTCGCGTGAAGTCCGGCGAGCTTACGTTCACGGATGCGATGGACGAGGAGGATGCGAAACGCATTTTGGTCACATCGCTTCTGCAAAGTGTTCCGGGTATCGGTGCGAGCAAGGCGGTAGTCATCATGCGACTGTACCGGATACCGAAAGGCAGGCGTGTCGGCGGACTCGGCATTCGGCAACGTGAAGCGCTGGTTGCTCTGGAAAAGAACGGCTGGAAACTCGGCTCACTCGAACAGCGCAATTCGTGATGTATCCGAATTGGGAGCACTGGCGCGACTTAAAGGGAACCTGTCCCGTTTGCGGAAAGCCATCGCATGTCGGTGTGAGTATGAGAACCGGTAGATATTACTGGCTTCATGACGATTACGACATACGAGAGTATTACCGCGAACATGGCAAACATTCCAGTCTCGCTGAAATCAGTTTCGATGTGTTTCAGGAGATGACACGTTGCGCAAGGGAACATGGAATCGAACCGGTGGCTACGATTGGTGGTGCAGAAGCGGTAAGCAAGCGCGTGCGATGCATCGAAACCGGGAAGGAGTACCGCAGCATCCAAGACGCAGCCGATGATGTTCAAAGAAGCAGAGCATCCCTTTCGTCCGCCATAAAGAGAAGCGGAACATGCGCAGGATGCCACTGGGCACTTGTATAGGGGCGGACAACCCCGATTGGTTCGAGTTAGAGCTTGCCGGTTGGCAGCAAGCAATCAAGTTGATGGAGGATGCAGTAAAGCTCGGAAAATGAGATTACGTCCATCGGTTTTCAATGGAATTGATTTCGTCTTCGCAGGCGATGGGAACCCGAGGTGGCGGCACCTCGGGTTCTTGGTTTCCGGGCAAGCCGGAAACCCCGCAGAAAAGGCATGGGAAAGGGTGCGGCGGCACCCCCTTTTCCATGCCTTTTCTGCTCTCGCACTGATAGAATATCAGTGCTCACCGGCCAAGGCCGCTCTTCGAGTTGCAAGATTTGGGAAGCGTATATACAAAGTCACGTAAACGAGACTTTTCCATACACTTCCATCTTGCTCCCGAGCGGCTTTCGGAGCCTTGACGGGAGGACGCTTACGCTTAGCGAATCGACAATTTAGGATTGCCGGTTCCCGTAACTCAGCAAAGCGAACCGTCGCTTTCGTGTCATAGTCAAACGGTGGCGGCACCGATATGACTATGAGATTTTGAGAAAATACAGAAGGGGAGTGATGAAGGTGGCAAAAAGAGAAACCGCAGTTCTCATCAGATTGTCTGAACGTGAGAAGAGAACGCTTAAGCGGAAAGCCGCGAATTACGGTATGACGGTTTCCGATTACGCCCGGACGCTACTCATCAATTCTGACGATGCGACAATCAAGGTCATCGACACCGAGCCTTTGAAAAAGGCAGCACACGAACTCGCGAAGCAGGGAACAAACCTAAACCAGTTCATGAAGTTTCTGAACACCTACGGCGCGAAGGTGTTCGACCCGGAGGAAGCGAAACGCGTTTTGGAGAAAGAGGTCTCGTCGTTTTCCGAAATCATGGAAGCGCTCGCGGCGCTTCGCAGGGAAGCCGACCGGAACAATATCTGCTTGCAAATCGAGGATTTCGACAACCCTGAAAACGAATGATAGGAGTCACGAGAATGAGCGAACCTAAACACAGTAACGTACTCTTGGGAAAGAGCATCAGGGAGATAAGGTTACGGCGTGGACTGACGCAGCGAGAGGTTTCGGAAGCTATCGGTGGAATTAGCGAGTCGGCACTGCGCAGCTATGAGCTTGGCGAGCGAAGACCGAAGCAGAATACGCTCGAACGGATAGCGGAAACACTCGATGTGGCACCCGCATGTTTCGACACTTACGGCATCGAGCGCTATGACGAACTCGTACACGCACTCTTCCTCTTAGAGGACAGGTTCGGTATCGAACCGTGCGCGGATGGAAGCATTCGGTTTACCGACGAAGCAATCCAGTCATGTGTTTGCACATGGCGTGATTGGAAGGAGTTCTTGGAGAAGGGGAAAATCACAAGAGAGGAATACGAAGATAGGAAAGATGGTTCCATGAGATAGGGGACGAACAGGATGGGGAAAAAAAGAAAAACGATTGTTTGCATTGAGACTGGAGAACAGTTCAATGGCACGGAGGATGCAGCCAACGCTATCGGTTTATCAAGTGGTTTCATATCTCACCAGATAAGGGAAGGAAAGCCAATAAAAGGTTTTTACTATTACTATGCTGGTGAGATGTTGCCGGATGAACGCCGTCAAAAGATAAGGAACCGAAAGAAAAAGCAAAACAACAAACCGCGCCCGGTCATCTGTCTTGAGACGGGCGAACGCTTTGAGAGTTTAACTCTCGCTTCAAGGATGCTCGGCATAAGCAAATCAAATGTATTTCATGCGATGAAAAATGGAAGTGCCGTGCATGGCTTTCATTTCTATTACGGTGACGAGCCGAAGCCGGTTGATTCGTTCTTTAAGCCTAGACGTAGAAGAAAGATTCGTTGCACGGAAACCGGCGTTGTTTATGAAAGCATAAAGGACGCGGCGGAGAGAACAAAGATATCGCCGAACTGTATCGGTTCAGCTGCATCAGGCATGGCTGGTGGCTACCACTGGGAGTATGCCGATGACTGATTCGGGGTGGCTCCATTACCGCGACCTGAAATCTCGCTGTCCGGTCTGCAAGCGCCCGGCACACATCGCAAAGCGGGATGGTGACTTTTATTTCGTCGATGACGAGTACAACCCGTTCGTCAGGCACGCTCCGGTGAAAACGACGGAAGCGGTATTCCGATTTTTCACGAACGGTTACCGTCGCGAACATGGGACGGAGCCGAAGGTCACAGGGAATCGGAAACTGTCGGAAAGCGATATTCTTTCCGGCATGGGTGCAGTGTCCGTGAAAATAGATTCATGAAAGCAGGAGGAGCGATGGCAATGGCCGATTGTGAAGGCGAGAAGACGATTCACTATGAGGAGGACGGTTGGAGCGTAACGCTCACGAGATACGTGAGCATGGAACTCGGTGAGACCGTTGCATCTTGGGTTGAGTTTCCGAACGGGTGGTATCTTCATTCGGACGATGCCGATGCCGAGTTCACGCAAGATGGGGCAAAGACGTATCTGCAACGCTTGAAATCCGTCTGGATGGAATCGCCGTTTTGGGATAGCGTGAAAGCAATGGAGGAAAAACCGCAATGACAAGACCTGTTATCTGCGTTGAGACCGGGGGTGCTACTGGGATATCGAAGATGCGGCGCGGGCATACCGATGTACGTCCGGGTATATCCGAAACGGTATGGCACTTGAGTATCCGGTGCGCGGGTTTCATTTCAAAAGGGAATGAGGGGAGGAATTGCATTGACCATCATCAAGCAGACCGGTGTGCAGAGTTCCGGTCACATGAAGAACCTGCGCGGTTATATCAACGATGACCGAAAGGTGATTCTACGCGACAGTCTGAACATGGACGGCTGTACGAACCCGAAGCGCTGGGCGCACCACATGTGGATGACGCGGGAAGCCTATGGGCACAACAAAGCGGCAAGGAGAGTCCGGGACAAGAAGACTGGGGAGCTTAAGGAAGCGAAGAACACGATTCTGTTTCACCAGATTCTCGGGTTCAATCCCGACGAGTGCGATTTAAACGGTGGGCGGCTCTCACCGGAAGAGTGCATGAGGTATGCCAAGGAGTACGTGGGAAAGCATTACCCGAACCAGCAGATAGTGATGGCGCTTCACAACGAATACTGCAAGGCGGACAAAACCCATCGCTATGCCGTCCATATCGTCATCAATCGCACCGACCTGTCAACAGGCAAGCGGCTCGATGAGGGGCGTGGGAAAAGTGCCAAGGTGAAACGTGCCAGCCGCATCCGCGACCTCGACCACGAGTGGGGGTTGAAACAGGTCGTGGAGGGCGAGCGCAATTCCTCCGTCCACAAGAAGCAGCCGTCCCGTATCGAGAAGGAACTTGCGGCACGCGGCATCGACTCCTATAAGACGAACTTGCGAGAACTGTGCCGTATCGCCGCCGGGGAAGCGGAGAACATCTATGATTACCGCGAGCTTCTGGAATCATGGGGCGTTGACACGGAGTTCAAGAAGGGGCGCATGTACGTTACCGACACGGACAACAATCGCTATGCCTTCTCCGTGGCGAAGCTCGATGCAGACCTCGGAACGAAGGGGTTGGAAGCTGCGTTCACGGCGAATGTGGCGAAATCCATCTATGCGGAAGGAAGCGCAGCCGTTGCGGAGAAGAGGGATATCGAGCAGCAAAAGGCGATGGTAACGGAAACGAAGGAGAGGTACCTTGCGCAAATCCGAAGCGTCTACCGGAAGTACCGCAAGGAGATACACGGCATGGAGGGCATGGAAATCGCGGATATCCCCAAGCTGAAACTCCCGCGCCCCGATTCGGATATCGCGGACGATTCGGAGGTCAAGCGCCTGATTCTCGCCTGTTGGCGCGGAGCCGACGAACTCAGGGCGGAAGTATCCTCGACGGTCATGCCGAAAGGGAAGAAGAACGGCGGAAACGCCGGAAGCGGCGGTTCCCAGCGGGCGCAACAGGCACCTACGCAGGAACGCCCGGAACCGAACAAGGAGAACGGCGAGCGTTAATTAAAAAGCGGCGCGGGCGGGATATTCCGCTTGCGCCGCTATACGGGTGTGTGAGAATCGGCATAAAAGCGCCCGCCGTTCCCTTAATGTCGCACATCAGGGAGCAGCGGGCTAAAGCAAGAAAGTTTCTCCACGAAGGAAGAAAACGCGTTCAGTTTACCTCACTATGCGTTCGCGTCAAGCTGACGCTTGAGATTCGACACCTTCAACCACTGGAGAAGGAAGGCAATGGGCGCGAATGCAGCCGGGATGGAAAGAAGAAGTGTCGCTATGAGGAGCAGTCCGAGAGCGTTACCCCACACGAACAGCTTTGAGCGCTTGATTGCACGCCATGCGGCGATGTAGCCAGCCGGTACCGTGCCGACGTAAAACCCGGTAAAGGCTGTTGCAGCCAGCAGGACGGGAACGAGCGCAATGATTCCAATTGCACCCGTTTGAGTTATCAGGGCAGGGGAATTAACGAGAAGCAAAAGGAAAACAACTATCGCCGTTATCGTCCCGACGATATAGAGGAACTTCTTCATCAAATCGAAGACTCGTTTTTCCTCATCATATTCGGCGCGAATCGCCATGGTGTTATCTTGGTATATCGGGTGTTGGTAAGTTCGCATGTTATGACCTTCTTTCTAATGTCAATTCTAATAAGTCTGTTAGTTTGCATGACGGACGAATTACCGACCGTTCCATGTAAACAGATATAGGTTTACGAGTCTATCTTACTATATTGCTGGGTTGCTTTCAAGCTGGTTTGTTGTCCTATTTGTGCGGGATATATGGAGTATCGGCTTGAAGATTTATCTGGTTTGGTGGTATGATATATTACCAGTAATCAAGCTAGCCGGAAGAAAGGAGATACCATGGCGGGTAAGCCACAGGCAGAGAAAGCCGTTGAGCGTTTCCCGGAACTCGGGTGTTTCGCGGTTGCGGTGCGCCGTATCGTGTACGAGAAGGGGATGACGCTCGACAACGCCATCAAGAAAAGCGGAATCAGCAAATCCGCTTGGTTTGCCGGAATGGCCGGAAGCGGGGGAAAGCCGACACGTCTGCCGAGCCTTGCATCCTTTTTCGCCATTGCGGACGGTCTCGGAATCACGCCCGAGGAGCTAATTGCCGCGATGCGGAAGGAAGCCGGAGTGCGTGAGAAGAGCAATGGAGAGAGGGCTGAGAACGATGAGTAGGATTTTCATCACCATTGGGAGCGCTCACTCGAAAGCCGCAAATGTAAACCCCGTGGACGGCATCTGGTGTTCCGACTGCGGATGGGCTGGGCGCGTCGAGGAGGATATGACGGATTCTGAGGAGAGCGAGGAGCCGCTGTTCGAGGAGTTTTCCGAATATGTCCCGAAGTTCTGCCCGAACTGCGGGGTGAACCTGCGTGAACCCTAGAGGTGTCCAGACAAAGGGACACCTGATGCGATAGGCTGTCCTTATCCGATAGAAAAGACCGGCAAGGTCGAGGAGAGAGATGGAAAAGGAACGTTTTCTTGTCGAGGTGACGGTGAAGGGCGAGAAGGATTGGAAGGCGATACACATGTGCGGGAGCATGGCGGATGCCGTGCCGGTCGCGGATGCGGTACACAACCTCTCCTATCTGCTCGACACGCCCATCGCTATCCGCGTGCGCGAGAAGAGGGGCAAGGGTTTGGAGGACTGACGGATGGAAAGGAGCGAAGATTACATGGCAAAGCATTTTAGCGAAGTGAAGAGGGAGCTTGAGCAGTCGGACGGGCATATGGCCGGTATCGGCCAGCAGCTTAAGCTCTCCGAGGAAGCGAGGGATGCCAGAAACGCCGGACGAAGGCTTGAGGATGAGAACGACGAGACCGACCTCATCGGAACCGTGAAGAAGCTGGAAGACCTTATCGCCGAGCAGCGCCGGAGCAACGAACGCATCGCAAGGGAGATGCGCGGCATGGTTTCGGAGATGAAGGATGTGCTCGAAAAGGTCGAGGAGCTGAGAAACGGCGCGGCGGACGCGCAGCATCAGGCGAATCAGATGGCGCTCATGGGAGTTGCGAATGCCCAGCAGAAAGCTGGGGAGATGACCATAAAGAACGTCGAAGAGGTGACTGCAAGGAGCAGAAAGGTCATCGACTCGATGGTAGAGGAATCCAAGAGACGCATTGAGCGGCTTTCGATGGTGACGCTTCCAGACAGACTGTTCTACTACTGCAAGTGGATGGCGGTCATCCTCGTTCTCATCATCCTCGTGCATGTCCTATGGGGTATGCTGGTGTAGAGAACTACCGGTAATATAGATAGCAGGAAACCTTCTTATAAGACAGAAAGGACTGACAGAAATGAAGAAAGACAGCAATATGTTTAACGACAACAACATCGAGACTGAGGGTGTCCCGGCGGACAAGACCGCCGAAATCCCGAAGGTCGTGGATTCAACGGAGGAGGAGAACGCTAAGAAGCCGCTCATGCTCTTCGGGCGCGAGTTCTCCCGCAAACAGGTCTGCGCGGCTGGTGCAGGAATCCTCTGTGCGGCGCTTCTCATCGGCGGCGGATATGCCATCACACATGCGGATTGGACGGGCAAAGCGAACGTCCCTGCGGTGTCCCAGTCAAAGGACGATGAGGAGCAGGACATGGCGCTCATCCTTGAGGTGAAGGCCGACGGCTGGGATGCGGACACCTCCACGCCCGTCATTGCCCATATCGAGGATGCGGACGGGAAAGTAGACTTCTACACTGCTATCGCCGCGAACAAGCAGGTGACCGTGAAGGTTGGTGAGTCCGGTACCTATACCGTCACATTCATCTCACCGGTGAACGCCGACGGCTCCATCTATAAGGTGCCATCGAAGAAGGTTACCGCCGGAAAAGCCGACAAGACAGTTGCCACAGGCGTGACTTTCGATAAGGTGGATGCGGACAAGGTAACGAAAGATGACCTGACCGCCATTGCCAAGGACGTTGCGGAAGCCGTGAAGAAGGGCGATTCCACCCTGACCGGAGACAAGGGCGCTGAGGTCGTGAAGAAGTTCGAGGACAACATCAAGAAGAACCCGAACGCCGATGCCGATGCCGTCGAGAAGGAGAGCGAAAAGGCGCAGGAGACGGCCAAGGAAGAGAAGTCCGACGCGAAGACCCCGGAAACTTCCGACAGCAAGAAGAGCGATTCAGGCTCATCCAACGGCTCCAAGAAGGATAATGGGAAGACCACAGGCAGCTCCGATAATTCTGGAAACAAGAGCAATTCATCTTCCAAGAAAGACGAAGGAAAATCCGATAGCAAGCCGAGTGGCGGCAACAGCAGCAACTCCGGCTCAAACACCAATTCAGGCAGTTCATCGAAAAAGGATGACACCCCGGCGCATCAGCACAACTGGGTAGCCCAGACAAAGACCGTCCATCACGACGCTCAGTACAAGACCGTCCACCATGACGCACAATACAAGACCGTCCACCACGACGCAGTTGTAAAGTATGTCAGCATTTGTAACAACTGTGGCGCGGATATCACTGGGAACGAAGCGGCTCATTTTAAGAACTCGCTGCTTAACGGTGGCAACTGCGGTTCTTGCCACGAAGAGTCTCGCACCGTGCAGGCTGCTTACGACGAGCAGGTAAAGGTGGCCGATGCATATGATGAACAGGTGCAGGTGAGCGCAGCATGGGACGAGACCGTGACCACCGGGTACAAGTGCTCTTCCTGCGGTGCTACGAAGTAACTTGAAAGAACAAAACAATCGTCTGTCTCAGACAAGGAAAGCCCCGACCAAATGGACGGGGCTTTTTCTAATGCTCGTTGTTCAAGTCTTTCGGTGGTTCCAACCCGTTCTGTTTCGATAGCTCTGCGGTCGCACTTTTCATATCACCGATTTCGGAACCGAAGAAATCCGGCTCCTCATGCCCAAGCGAATGGGTGGGCACCGGAACGATGGTGCCACTGGAACCCTTGATATAGGAGAGGGCATCGTGGCGTTCGCCGACCTCGGTGAGAGATGCGGCGAGAAGGGAATCCTTGAACCAAGGATATCTTTGCTGCAATTCCTCCATGACGGCCATTGCCTTGTCAATCGGCATCGTCGCCTTTGATTCGTAGCCGGAATACTGGGTGTGGACGAATCCGTTGCGTTCCATAAAGTTGCGAATAAGCGTCCAAGCACCACGCCAAGCGTTCGGTCTAATGGAGCTGTAATTTTCACTGAGCGCAGCCGTTCCCAAATCGAAGTGAAGCTCCTTACGGGTGTCGTGACGAGAGGAAGGAGATAACTGCATTCCTTTTTCAAGAAACTCCTTCACATCGTAGCTTTCACCGATTTCCGTGAAGGTGGCCGCTTTCAAGCATTTTTGGAACCAAGGAAACTCATTCATCATCTCATCTATGGTGCCATAAGCACGTTGATAGGACATGACGATATTTTCAGCCGATTCATATCCAGAATATTGTGGCTTTTCAAAGCAATGGGATTCCAGAAAGTCTTGAATGTCTGACCATGGATTCTTTTTACCAGTATAGAATCGTTCAACAGACTCGTTGTCTAGGTCGAAGTGAAATGCTTTCCTATCAAGTTCCATTTGGAATCCTAAGTGTAAATGCGGTTAGTCGTAAATACGTTCCGGACTGATATCCCGGATTACCTGTAGGTAGTCTTCGCCCTCCGGTTCATTCATGTCCTCATAGGTGCGCCATGACTTAATGTTCTGCATCACCCAAGGCTGTTTGGATAGAGTCGCGCAAACAGGGCACTGCGCCCCGAACTGCACCTTGCGGTTCTTTGCCTGCCAAGTACCAAGACCGATGCGCACGTTGCCCATCTGCTCCGCATACTTTCCCACGCAATCGTAGAGGTCATCTACGTTGTAGCCATTCCTTTTTGCCTTCTCATCATCGAACTCGATGGTGAAGCGCCAAGGTCTCTTTTCCATTTCTGCCATACCTATCGTCCTTTCTGCCAGATGGCTGTTATCATATGTTACCATTATACTATAATGCCGGTATTACGGCAATATAGGAATTGAACACACGTTCTTTTTGGCAAACGCATGTTACAGAACGGTGGAGAGAACATTTTCTGGCATCTCGCTTTCCGGCTGGTGTTCGGATGTGCTTGCCATGTCATGACTCTCCCCGGCGAGCGATACCTCCTCTTCCAGTTCCGGTGCGTCAATCTCGATGTTCTTTCCAAGCTCCTCCTCGTAGCGCTCCATGATGAAGGTGTCTGCATGGTCTGCCTTCGATGCGGCTTTGAAGAGGTAGGATGGGTCGTTTTCCAAGGCGTTCATCCAAGATTGCAGATAGGAGACGTGGTTCTCGTAGAACTCGCCCTCCAAATCGGTGCTCTGGATACCGAGGTCTGCGGAAAGGAACAGGCTTCCAAGCTCCGCGACCAGCTCTTCCTCAGCATAGGAGGGGCTTCCGAACCGGGTGTCGAGTTCACGGGCGAGGGCGGATGGGTGTCCGGTGGAGTGGGTCATCTCATGCAGCAGGACGCGGGTGAACGCTTCATCTGAGCGAAAGGTCTCTCGCGGGGCGATGAGGATGCGGTCTGTGGCCGGAGAGTAGGCGGCACTTCCGAGGTAGCCGCTGCTCTCGATGACGGGGCATCTGGAAGACTCCTCAAGGTTCTGTGCGATGGTTGCCGTTCGGTCGTTCAGATGGACGGGAGCGTTCTCCGGCGGGATGCCCTCGATATCCTCCGCATTGAAGACGTTCCAGTAGCCCACGAGCTTCGGGTAGCGTCCGGCAAGCTCCTTCTCGCCGGTATCCTCGTTTTCCTTGTAGAAGGCGAACTGCTTCCATTTCTCGATGAGCGCGGACTTGGCACCTTTTTTCACATGCCAACCGGCATCCTTTATCTGGTTGAAGGTAGCCCACCGGTTGTCCGTGTAGCCGCGCATGAACCCGATGAAGCCAAGATGCACGCGGTTTCCGCCCTGATACACGGTGCCGGAGACGGGGTTGTGCGGTGTTAGGGAGGGCAGGTACGGTTCTGCCCAACGAAGCCCGTCGCGCTTCATGTCCTCGATGATTTTCTCAACGACCGCCTGACGCTGGTTATCAATAATCTCCGTAGGAGTCTGCTTCTGCTTAGATTTCATCATGGTCTCCTTTCCGGGAAAGCTCATTGAAATTATACGATAGCTGCCGCTTTTCCGACATGCTCTAAGAAAACGACCCCACAGAATCGAATCTGCGGGGTCTTGGCGGTAGGTTTGTAGCGTGAGTGCGAACAGATTGAAACCTGTCCTTATTCGGCACCAGAGCCAGTCTGACGGGATTCGGTCGAAACAGTTTCCGTTTGCGCCTGTTTTTGGTCGATACTGGTGGTCACGACCGTCCGCTCGTTCTGCTTCCAGAAGTTATAGGAGCAGGAGACGAGGGAGATGACCTGATTCGGTTCGGAATTGGTATCGAGTACCATGGCGGCAGATTCTCGCGAAGAATCGTACCAGTTCCGAAAATCCGAATCACCGGCAAAGACCGTCCGTTTGGTCGGCTCCCATCCCTTCACGATATTTGCGAAGCGCACGGTGTAGCGCATCTTGGTGTTTGGGGTTTGGATGAGTACCGTCTGATGCTCAGAAGCGAAGGATTTATCGCTATACCGTTGGACGTTGCCGAAACAGGTGACCGCGTTCCCGAGGGTCAGGCTGTGTCCGAGGATGACGGCATTCGGACTTTGAAAGCCCTCCTTCTCGCATTCTGCGTCGAGATAGAGCGCACCCAAGGGATTGTAGTTCCGGTAGATATCGTGATGCAGGTAGTAATCCGGGTCGGATGCGTGAGCTTGCAGGATGGGATGGTTGATATCCGTCCCCGGCACGGTTATCCATCCGATAACATCCCCGTTCACGCTCTTCCAGTAATCCCAATCAACAGTAGGGAACTCGGATTCCCGACCACCTGCGCTTTCCGTGGCGGTTTCCTGCGGCGTGCCGTTTGGTGACGGTGAGGGACTTGCATCCCGATAGAAATGAAGCAGCACGCCGAAAAGGATGGCAGCGACGGCCAAGAAGACCGTCGCTGCCGCAAAAGCCGCACGGGATTTCCGGTTATGATTTCCCAATCTGGCCATCTGAATTACTTGGCGGCATCCGATGTGGCCTGCGGGGCATCCTTCGTCGCTCCGCAGGTGGTGCAGACCAGCTTGTCGATGACCGTCTCATCGTAAGCCGGGGTGTCGGTGACCTGTTTATCATAGCCCTCGCTCCCCATGACCTCATCGGTGATGGGGACGTTGGTGGAGTAGCCGGAGTGACCGGTCTGCTTGATGTGGTCATCGGCCTTGCCGTCGATGACCTGCTTGCACTCATTGCAAACGGTATGGTAGGTGGTCAGGTTCTGGTAGACGGGTGCCACGTGCTCCGTGTGCGTCACAGCGTCATGGTGGACGGTCTTGTAGGTGATAGACCAGTCGTGGGTGTGAGACTTCTCTTTGCTCTTAGAGCCGTCCTTCGCAGACGCGTCGGAACCGCTTTCCTTGGAATCATTCGCCTGCACGGATTCGGCCTTGGAATCTGCATCGGTTTGGTGGCCGATGCCATAATAGGCACCGCCGCCGATGAGCGCGACGAGAGCAAGGCCGCAGATGGCGGCAATGACCTTCCGGTTATGCGGCTTCTTCTCGCTTTCCGGGTTCGCGTGCATGTTGTTCCCATCCGCAGGTGATTCGGTGGAATCTCCGTCGTTCATCTCGATATCGTTCTCTTTATCGTCCTTCATGGGTGTATCCCCCTTTCAAATTAAAAGGAAGGCAGGGTGCCGAAGAGCTGGCACCCTGCCGGTTTCAGGCGTTACGGGCACTAGGCTTCGGTGTTATCCTCTGCGCTCTCGTCCGCATCGCCCTTGGTGGTCTTGCGGCTCTTGATGCCGTAAGCGGTCGCGCAGCCTGCGGCAATCAGGAGGATGCCGATGGCGATGGCGATGTTCGTCATGTCAACGCCGGTCTTTCCGTAGGTGGAGCCTGCCGGGGTCGAGGTGACGGTCACGGACTGTCCCTCGTCGTTGATATCCTTATGCTCCGCCACGGTAACGTCCGTGGTCTTGCCGTCGATATCGCTCTGTTTGGTCAGCTCCTCGAAGACAACCAGTGTATGACCGTCGAGGGAGGTTGCATCGAACTCGCCGAGGTTGATGGAGACCGTGCCGCTCTCACTGTTCGGCGTGAACTTGAGTTCGGCGGTCACGCCCTTGTCGGCAACCTTCAAAGGTTCGCCGGTCTTCTTATCCATGAGCGTGGCATGGAGCGTGTACTCCTTGCCGGGAATAAGACCCTCGTACTTCACCTCGTCAGTGATGACGGCATCCTTGCCAGCCATCAGTTCATGGTCACCGTCGGACTTGTCAGTCGCAGTGGTACCGATGGTACTCGGGGCGAGTTTTACCGTCTGTCCCTCGTTGTCCTTATCGCATTCGCTCGCGACGATGGAAACGGGAGTCTCATCGGAAGCGTTCTCGATGCTGCCCTTGAACATGACCTCAAAGACCACGAGGTTCTTGGTCTCGCCGGACAGGCGGTCGATAACGTCGTTGGAGTTGAAGGTGTAGTCCATGTCGATGGAACCGGACTCCTTCTCAGGGGTGAACTCCGCCGTCTTGTAGACAAGGCAGGAGAGGAGGTCTTTGTTCTCCTCGGCATATGCCTTGACCTTGGCGAGATCAATGGAAGCGGTCGGGAGCTTCTTTGCGTTCGACCAGTCGATACCGTTATCAGTGACCTCGACCTCATCGGCCTTGTAGGTCTCCTCGATATTACGGACGTAGCTTGTGCCGCCGTCTGCGGTGGCGCTGCCGCTACCCTCCAGACCGGTGAGCTTCCAAGTGCCATCTTCCTGCTCGGTGAGAGTCTGGGTGTCGGTCTTGACAGTCCAAGTGCCGTCCTCGTTCTCGGTGCGCTCGGAAGCATCATAGGTGTAGGAACCGTCCGCGTTCTTCACGATGGCGGCACCGTTGCCCCAGTCCTTGTCCTTAACCTTGATGGAGTAGGTGTTTGACTGGAAGCCAAGCACGTTCATCAGGCCGGAGGTGAACTTGATGAGGTCATCCTCGGTATACTTCTTCGCGCCTTCGCCGGTCAGTACGGGAAGACCGGTCTTTGCATCCATCAGGATACCGGCCATGGTGTAAGCCTTGCCGGTGAGCACATGGTCGTACTCCACCTTGTCGGTGACGGTGGACTCGGCATCGGCGATGACGGTCTTGTCACCATCGAGCTTGTCCGTGGCTGTGGTACCAATCTCGGAGGTGTGCATGGTGACCGTCTGGTCTTCATCCTCGATATCGCTATGGGAAGCAATCTCCTTGTCCTTGTAGGACAGGGACTCGAAAGCGACCACCGGTGTGTTGTCCTTCAGAAGCGACCCATCGAAAGTGAAGGTTACATCGACAGTGCCGTAGGTGTCCTCGGGAACGAACTCGGTCTCGGCGGTGACGGGGTTGCCGTCGGCATCGAGGAGCTGCTTCTTGGAGACCTTGCCGTCCTTGTCGGTGACCTTCTCGTAGAGGGTGCCGGAAACCTTGTAGGTCTTGCCGGGAGTGACGTTCTTGTACTTCACGGTATCGACGATAGTAACATCGCCCTCACCGATAAGGTTCTTGTCCGCATCCAAGCCGTCCACGGCAGTGGTGGAAAGCGTGGGCTTCGTGATGGTAACGGTCTGGGACTTGTCCTCGATATCGGCATGGCTCGCGAGTTCCTTGCCGTTCAGGGACAGGGACTCGAAAGCGACCACCTTGTCCTTGGCCTTGAGGTCAGACGCGTCGAAGGCGAAAGTTACATCGACGGTGCCGTAGGTATCATCGGGAACGAACTCGGTCTCGGCGGTGACGGGGTTGCCGTCGGCATCGAGGAGCTGCTTCTTGGAGACCTTGCCGTCCTTGTCGGTGACCTTCTCGTAGAGGGTACCGGAAACCTTGTAGGTCTTGCCGGGAGTCACGTTCATGTAATGGACGGTATCGACGATGGTGGCATTATCCTCGCCGATGAGGTTCTTATCACCATCAAGGGCATCCGTTGCGGTAGTGGAGAGCTTGGGCTTCGTGATGATGACAGTCTGGCCGGAATCATTCACGTCGGCATGGGAAGCAATCTCCTTGTCGTTGTGGGACAGGGACTCGAAGGCAACGAGAGAGGTACCTTCCTTGAGCGAACTGCCATCGAAGTAGAAGGTCACATCGACGTTTCCGTAGGAGTCCTCTGCGGTGAAGTTTGCTTCCGCAGTGACGGGGGTACCGTTCTTGTCTTTGAATACCTTCTTCGTGACCTTTCCGTTCTTGTCAAGAACCTTCTCATAGAGGGTACCGGTGACCTTGTAGGTCTTACCGGGGGTCACGTTGTTGTAGTGGACAGTATCGCGGACAGCGACATTTTCCTCACCCGTGACCGTCTTGTCACCGTCGGCAGCATCGACGGCGGTGGTGCCGATAACGGGAGCCTTCACGGTAACGGTCTGGTCAATGTCGTTGATATCCTTGTGGTCGGCAATCTCGATACCGTTCGTGGCAACAGTCTCGAAGGCGACGAGCTTGGTGCCGGTCTTGATGCCGCTGGCATCGAAGGTGAAGGTCACGGTCGTGGTACCGCTTTCGGCTTCCGCCGTGAACTCCGCAGTCGCGGTGACGGGGGTGCCGTCGGCATCCATGAAAGCCTTCTTGGTGGACTTGTCCATAAGGGTTCCCGTGAGCGTGTAGGTCTGCCCGGCGGTAAGCCCGGTGTAACGGACATAATCGGTAACGGTAACATCATCCTCAGCGGTGACGGACTTGCTATTGTCCGCATCGCCCACGGCGCTTGTCGAGAGCTTCGGCGTGAGCACGGTCACCTGCTGGGAAACGTCGGATTTATCCCTATGCTCGGCGAGCTTCGCACCCTTTGCATCGGTAAGCGTCTCATAGACCACGAGGGTCTTCCCCTTGAGGTCGTAGGAATCGAAAGCGTAGTCAAGCGTGACGGAACCTGCGGAGTCCTCAGCCGTGAAGGTCTTCTCGGCAGTGATAGCCTGACCGTTAACCGTGACGGCATCGCCGGTAGCGGCATCATGCAGCTCACCGATGACGGTGTAGGTCTTACCCGCGACGAGATGGCTGTATTCCACCTTGTCGGAAATCTTGACGGTGCCGACCCCAACGTAATGGTCGCTATCAGAAGCGTCGTAGGCGGTGGTGTGGATTTCCGGCTCCGGGTCATCGAAGGTGCCGAGGTCGATGGTCTTGGCATCACGGGTCACGGTAACAGTCGTGTTGATGAGCGCATAGCCCTCATTAGCGGAGCAGCGAAGCTCTTCGACGGAATAGGTGTCAAAGGGCAGGGCACCGAGCTTGTTGTCCGCCTTGACGGCATCGGAGGTGGAAGTGGTGCCGCTCCCATCGAGCACGCTGTTGTTGCCGAACCAGAAACCGGCGTTAGCATCGAGCTTCGTGCTGTCGATGGTGCCGCTTGCGGTCAGCGCCCAATCGTTCGCGTTGGTGTTCGAGTCATGCGCGTTCCAAGAGGACGCGGAGCTGAAATAGCCGTTCTCGTCGGTCACGGCGATATGGGACTCACCGGTGGTGAGTGAGGTCACCTTGAAGGGCACACCGGCGAGGTGCGCGGAACCGTTATCGGCCTTTTTCGTGAACTCGATATCGGAGCGGTAGACCTGCTCGGCAACCTTCGGGACGTTGTAAGTACGAACGGCACCTGTGGTCGGATTCTCCTGAATCTTCTGGAAAGACACATCGTCGGACTTCACATAGCCTGCGGGTGCCTTGGTCTCACGAATGACGACAGTACCGCGAGGAATACAGATATTATTCTGCCCATTGTAGAAGAAGGCATCGCCTGAGACGAAGTGCTCGGTGTCGAAATAGGAGAATCCATCAGCGTCCGTCTTGAATGTCCAAGAGCGGGTCGACTCGATATCGGCCTTCTTGAGGTCATCGTAGCTCTTGTAGTCAAGGGTGGCATAGTAATCGACGGTGAACTCGGCACCTGCAAGGGTGGCGGAACCCTGTGGGAGGTTGCCCGCGCCGTTATAGGTCTTCTGGCCGTCGTATTTACCAAGGAGCATAGCCACAGGGTCATTTGCAGGATTGTCGCTGACCGAGAGCTTCACAGGCGAGGACTCCCGATTCGCTCCGGAAACATCTGCGGTGTAAACCTGCGAATCGGTGAAATATCCCTTGGGAGCCTTGGTCTCCTTCACATAGTAGCGTCCGGGATTGAGCGAGACGGTGTTCGCGTTCCCGCTTGCGTTCGTCGTAAGGGTCGCTACCTTGTTCGAGCAGTTGGAGTCAGTGTAGACCCCATATTCGGCACCTGCGAGGGAGTAGCAGTCATTGGTGTCGGTAAGGGTCTTATTTGAGGAGTCCTTATGCAGCGTCAGATATCCCTTGTGCAACGTTTTGATGACTCGGTAGTAGCGAACGGGATACTTGGGCGTGATTTTGGAAATCACGTTGCCGCCTGCGGAGTTCGGAAAATAGCCCTTTACAATTCCGTCCGCGTGGCTGGAAGAGTGCCAGTAAAGGTCTTCCGAGCTGCTGCTACCCCAGAAGAAGCCGATATGGCAGTCTGAATTGCTATGATTCCAGTCCACCGGCTCCATGTAGATGATATCGCCCTTCTCAAGGATGCCGGACGCGAGCATCTGCTCTTTGGAGCTGAACGTGTAGCTGACGGCATTGTTGTCGCGACAATACTCTTCCCATTTGGAGGCGTTCGCTTCGTTGCCCCTGTTGTAGCCGTCCTTGGCGGTATAGTTTCCGATGATGGATGTGTTCGCTCCGCAGGCACGGAGGACGGCAACCACAAAACCGGCGCAGTTCATATAGGCACCGCTACCGTACTCACCCTTCGGTTTCCAGCAGTCCCAAGTGTCGATTGCACCGCCCTCGCCATGAGGTCCTTTGTTGCCGTAAGGTGTGGTGAGGTAATACTCGTCGTTCTCGTGCTGGGAGAGCACGGACTCGACCGTCTTGGTGGCACCGAGTGCTTGGTCGATGGTCTGACCGGCAGCATAGGTGCTAACACCCGATTTCTGCGCGGCGTAGGCAAGCCCCGCAGGGCACGCCGATTGGAAGATGAGCACTGCGGTCATGACCGCAGTGAGCACCTTAGATTTCTTGATTCGTCCGAGAATCTTCATGTGTTCTTTCTCCTTCCTTTGTTTGCGTGGTTTTCTGTAGCTTCGTTGGTGGTTCGTTTGAACTGCGTTTCTCGTTGCGTTTTATCTCTAACCGAAGTCATATCCGCCGATAGCCCCGGTGTTGTTTTCCTCGTTTTGCCCTTCCCCATCATCGTCTGCGAAGCCCTCGTCCTGAGAGATTTCTGCATCACGGATGCGCTCGATGGCGGATTCGGTGTAGCCCATGATGCGGGCAATCTCATCATCCGAGTATGTCGGGTGCGCATGTTTCAAGTAGTCGAACACGGCGATGGCGCGACGGTTGATGGATTGCACTGTGGCATCGGAGTAACACAGCTGCTCCATGGCGAAGAACCGCTCGCCGTTTATCAGCTCATCGCCCTCCCGCCACAGGAGCTTTTCGCCGTCCTTCTTGAGCCAGACTACATCGTCCAGCTCATCTGGCGAGACGAGGAGCATGGCGCTCCCGACCTGACGGGTGGCGGCGGGAACCTTGGTGCCCTCAAGGGTCACCTGTCCGCCTGCGTGCTGCGGATTTCCGTCATACCAGTGCTCTGCGAGAATGATGCCGTTTTCCTCAAGGGCACCGAGGTAGAGGTTCCAGTCGGTAAGGATGTTCGTTCCCTTCGCGCGGAACGGCTCGGAGTTCGTCTGGGCAGACGAGTCGAACTTCTCGTAGCGGAAGGACTTGTAGAGCACCTCGATTACCATGAACTGTCACCTCTTTCCTCTGTACTACTGGGCGATATCCTGCCCGGTTCGCGACTTGGTGGACTTGGCGGGGTCATCGCCTGCGAGCGCGTCCTTCCCGGTCTCCATGTCGCGTGCTTCGCCCGCAAGGCTCACGCCGTCCTTTGCGGCGGCACGCTCTGCGGCTTTTTCGGCCTTATAGGAGTCCTGCGCCACCTTGAGTGCGTGGGTGAGGTCGGTGGCCTTCACCTCGTAGCGCTGATACGGGTGCTCGGCATCGTCCTTCTTCCCCGTCCAGATGGGCACCGGCTCGTCCTTCTTGAACGAGACCGTGGCGCGTCCCTTCTCAAGCATGTCCTTCTTCATGTAGTCGGAGAGGAACACATCGGTTGAGAAGCCGCTCACGTCGATGCCGTTCACCTTCGTCCCCTTGGGGAAGGAAACGAAGCACTTCTCGAAGGTGCGCCCGTCACTTGTCTGAATGTCGTGGGGCGTGAGGAAGGCGGCGGGCATGTTGATTTTGGCGTAGTTGTCTGCCTTGGGAGCCTGCTCTGGCTCCGGTGTCTTCTTGGGCATGTTTTTCCATCCTTTCTGTCTGTGCGGAACGGGTAGTCCCGCGCGGTGCGTATACGGTACCCGATTTTAGCACAATGGTGTGTTTTGGCTGCTTGGGATAGCTGTCGGCGAACGGATGCAAGTCCGGTTCAAATGAAAGCGGCTCATGTCTATCGCACCCCTTTCGCATGGTTCATGGGTTGTTCCGCACGGGTCGTATCGCAGGTTTCGAGGACTGCGCTCCCGGAAGCGCAGTCATGGGATTCGGCGTTCAGGTCGTAACCGCTTTCCAAGGCATCCGTGAACTTGCTGCCGTATACGTTTTCGAGTGCCGCGTGGCACGCGCCCCGCATCTCGGCAAGGCTGCTGTGGTCTGCCGATGCGAACTCGTTTAAGTCGCGCATGTTGCCCATGACTTCGGTATCGAAGGTGAAGGCCGGGTAGGAGCAGAACCCCGAACGCATGAACTGGCCGGTGAAGGCTCCGAGCTGGGAGATTTTCGAGAGCATCGCTTCTCCCATGTTATTGGTGTCGAGGAAAACGGTCGCGTCCTGTTGCAGCGGGGAACCGAAGTTCACGGTGACGCTGCTCCAAGGCTGTCCGAACGATTCGTCGGTGGGGTCGGAGAGATAGGCGGTCACTGCAAGGTTCCCGTCCGCATAGGACTCCCTGACGAGTTCGACCTGCTGGGTGTATCCGAAAGCATCGAAGGAGAACTCGATGCCCGATTTCTCGCTTCCATTTCCTTGCAGATTCCCGGAAAGCATGTCCGGGGAGAGCGGTATGGCAGGGCGGTCTGGTGCGGATGTGGTCATATCGTAGGGTGCTTCTGGCGCGTGGGGCATGGAAGCCTGCCCGAAATCCATGTTTCGGATATCCTCGGGAAGCATATCCGGTGATAGGAGTGTTGCCATGGCATTCCTTCCTTTCTGCCGCTACCTGCGGCCTTTCTTCGTGGGTTTTCTCGGTGTGAAAATGGGTTCTACCGACCCGTCCTTTTGAAGAACGACTGTGCAGTCAAAGGTCTTCCCGGCCTTGGACTTGCAGCCCCTTAGCGAGACCGCCTTCCCATCAAGAAGAGATGCGGCCTGCCTCTCGGTGAACTTCTTGGTGCAGAAGCCGAACAGCTTGAATCCGCAGCCCGCGACCTCCTTCCAAGTGCCGTCTTCCTGCTTCTCGTTCTTGATGGAGGAGCAGGCGTAGATGGAGCCGGTCTTTATAACGTCCTTGCCGCACCTCGGACACTTGCCCACTACGGTCTTTCCGGTACCTGCGATGGATGCGCCCACGTAGGCGGTCTCGCGGTGGTGGTTGAAGACCTCGATGACGGAATCTTGCAGGGCGTTCACGTCCGCCTTGCCGTCTGCGATATCCTGTTGGATGAGCCACCATCTTGCGGTCACGTCTGCACCGCGAATCTCCGGCGGGAGGAGTGCGTAGAACGCCTTGGCCTTATCGGTTGCTCGAACCTTTCCCTTTTGTTCCTCAAGGTAGCCACGGGTTTTCAGACCCTCGATGATGGAGGAGCGGGTGGCCGTCGTTCCGATACCGCCGTGTTCGCCTTTCTTGCCGTCATCCTTACGCTTAAGGATTTCCCGGATTTCCGGGTCTTTGACGTACTTCGCGATGGATGCCATGTCTGTGATGAGGGTGCCCTCCGTATAGGGTGCGGGCGGGGTGGTCTCCCCTTCCGTGATTGAACAGGAGATACCGGCAAGGGTATGGCTTCCTGCGGGAACCCATGGGTTCCCCATATCGGAATCCTCTCCGACACGGCTGTTCGAGACGTTCGGGAAGACAGCCGTGAACCCCGCGTCCGAAAGGCGCTTCGCGGTGAGCTTAAGCGTTCCACCGTCCACGCTTACCGTGCTCTCGCTTACGTCGTACACGGCGGGAGCGAGAAATTGCATCGCATAGCGCTCGCAGATGGCGGTGTAGACCTTGGCTTCGTCCGGTTCCATCGCGGACACGGGCGCATCCGCTTCCTGCGGGATGATGCCGTGGTGGGCGGTCACGTTCCCATCGTTGAACGCCTTGGAGTGGAGCCGGTAATCCAAAGGCCAGCGCACACCGAGGTTCTTCATCGCCTGCGCAAGGACTGCCGGTGCCTGCTCTCGGTGCTCTTCCTTGAGGTATTGGGAATCGGAGCGATTGTAGGTGATGGCTTTGTACTTATCACGCAAATCCTGCGTGATTTGCTGAGTCTCGGCGGCAGTGAAGCCGAAGCGCTCGCTCATGTCGGAAAGCAGCACGGTCAAGTTGTAGGGAAGCGGCGGGTTCTCCTGCTTTTTCGATACGGTCGTTTCAAAGTGCAGGTCGCGTCCGTCGAGCTTTTCCTTAAGGGCTTCCAGCGTATGCCGCTCGAACAGATGCTTCTCACCGGCAAGCAGCTCCTTTTCCGGCAGATACTTGAAGGTGAGTTTACCGGCATCCGAATCACCGCTTGCAAACAGCTCGTAGAACTTTCGGGTGACGTGGTGGGCGATGGCTTCGTCGCGTTTCACCACAAGCCCCAGCGTCGGTGTCTGCACGCGTCCGACGGTGAACAGGCCGTCGAGACGCTTGGTGGCGAGTCTCGTCTCGTTCACGCCGAAGCACATATCCGCCATCTGTCGGGCATAGGCGGCGTTCCCGGCACCCCGGCAGGAATCGTTGGGCACGAGCTTGTCGAACGCCCTCACGATGTTCTTCTCGATGTTGTCGTTCACGTAGACGCGCTCGACCTTACCGGCGTAGCCGAGGTAGTCCAAAAGCTCGTCCACGATAAGCTGCCCCTCATCGTCCGGGTCACCGGCGGCGATGACGGAATCGCAAGTTTCGAGGAGTCCCGCAATCTGGTCTATGAGGGGCTTCTTACTCTCTCCGGTCTTCTTATCGACCGCCGGTTCCTTCGGCCAGTCGTGAACCTCGATAGGGAGTACATCAAGGCTCCAAGGCATTTCCCATTTTGGGTCGATGGCATCCGGTTCCACCAGTTCCAAAAGGTGGCCGGCGCAGGCACAGACCGTGTAGCCGTTTCCCGAGATGGGAAGGCGGGCGCTTTCGGACACCTCTTTTCCCGTGATGGCGCGGGCGATATCGCGGGCGAGCATCGGCTTCTCCGCGATGACTAATTTGCTCATATGGCTTTCTCCTTTCTGCTTCATTCAAGGGGCGAAGGTTAATATCCCCTATCCAGCCGGTAATCGTTAACGGCCTGCGTATCTATCCAAGGCACTTCGGGCGTTGCAGAATCCTGTCAATATCGAGACCGGAGCAGTTTCCCGCAAGCGGAAGACCGGATAGGTCTTCGAGCGCTTCGATTTTCTTTCCGCTTACGAACACGAAGGCATCCATATCCCGTAACAGGGCGAAGTAACGGATGAAGTTTTGCCTGCTGTAGACGCTTAAGACCATATTCGTCTCCACTTCGCGCCCTCCGTAGTTTCCCGTGCCGTCCGGCTTGATGCCCGCGATGAGTGGAGTGTCGTAGGCATCGGTCGCGAGAAGAATGGCAAGCAAAACATCATCCCTGTTCGGGCTGTTGGCGAGAACCACCGGGGAAGCAAGAAGCTCGGGAAAGCGCTTTACCTGTGCGATGGAGAAGCCGTGCCGGTGGGGGTTGTAATCGGATTTCGGCGTGAGAGCCTGAAAGAGATGCTTCTGCGTGTAGAGCATGGGGCGTTGCTCGAACCCGGTCTTCAAGAATATCTCCGGCGTGTCGCAGACTTTCAGGGCATCGTAGGGGCTGTATGCGCCGCAGGCGGCAAGGTCAACTTCGTGTCCGAACCGCAGGTACTCGCTGCATCTGTTCGCATAGGCTTCTTGTGCTTTTCCATTTCCGTTCCCATCCTTAAGGCGGGCGATGCCGCACGTGTCGAGATAGGTCAGGCGTTCATTATCCGGCATTGCCACGGAGTTCTCGTACTCGCAGATGGTCGTGATAATCTCGGAGCCTTTTTCTGCTTTCATCATTCGCACCTCCCGTTCTTTTTCGCATTTGTGGAGATGCCGCTCCCATATGGGATGCGGCATCCTGTCTTTCTGTTTTTTGTCACTTCGTGTTCTATTCGATGTTCTGGTTATCCTTTCCGGGCGCATCCCTTGCAGGCGCATCCGCCGCGAGCGCGTTCCTGCCGGAGGTGCAGTCGTGAATCTCCACGGAAATGTCGTAGCCGCCCGGAGTGATACCGTGCCGGATATCATCGACAGCCTTCGCCCCGCTTCCGGGTTTACTGATAACGGTGAAGTAACCTTCCACGCGGGCAGTCTCCCCATCCGTGAGCGACCGGCTCTCTCCCGTCTCCGGGTCGAAGCCCACGGCTACGATATCGCCGTTTAGAACGGTGTAGAAATCCCCCATCTCCACGACCTTCGAGTAATCGAGCTGGGAGAGATACCCGGCTTTTGCCATCTCCTCGGTGGCGAAGATGGCACGATTTGGCGGGCAGGTGAACAGACCCTCCTTGTTCACGTAAAGGGAAACATCCTCGCCGAAAGCGATATCGAAAGTCTCGATATTTCCACCCACCAGTGCTTGCAGTGATTGCAAGGTGGAGCCGTTTTTATCCGGCAGAAGGGTCACCTCGCGCGGAGGTTCGCCGGTGGCGATGAGCATGGCACGGATACCCTGTTCTTCGGGAGTACCGAGCGCGTCTGCGGGAAGCGGTGCGCCGCCTTCGTTCTGGATAAAGGCGGAAAGCTCCACGCGGGCGCGCCTTCCCTGCCGAACAGGGAACCTATCTCCTTGAAATTATCAGTCATCTATTTCACCTCCTTGTCCGGGTCAACTTCCGGTTCATCCTTGGTCTCCGTCTGGGTGTCGATTTCCTTCCGTGCAGAAGCCATTTCATGTGCTTCCTCGCCGCATCCATATTCCTCATCGCCAAGGGTGCAATCATCGAAGAAGTCCTTTGGCAAGTTCGCACCCATGACCATGTTCATCATGTTCAAGGCGGAGTCGGAGTTGGGGCACTGTATCCATGGGTAATCGTCCTTCTGTATGCGCCCGCGCAGTAAAAGCTCGCCGAGGGCTTGCTGCCATGGGGTGATATCGACTTCCCTGTTGTACAGCTGGAAATCGGTTATGGTCTTGCTGCCAAAGCAGGAAATCATGTCCGCGATATCGGAAAGCGGCACCTCGTCAAGGTCGATGGACTCGCAGGCCACCTTCCAAGCGCCGGTGGCATGTCCGGTCTCCGGGTCGCGGACTGGAAATGCGGTAGCCAGACTGACGATGGCACCAAAAAGTCCGTTGGTTTTTTTCCTTTTTGAGAAAGCGAAGTTGTCTTGAATCTCCGTAAAGTTGTTGTCGAGATATTCATCTTCCAAACGGCTCCAATCGCCGAACCATTTGGGATTCGATATGTTGTTAAACATCTATTCCATCTCCTTGTTCTGATTGATTTTCGGGGTGCCATCAAGTCCCGCCCGCTCCGCAAGCGCTTCCTTGCCGGATGCCATGTCACGGGACTCGGACTTGACACCGGTTTCGGCAACCAGTGCCTTTTCGGGTTCCGCCTGTGCCAGCAGATGCTCCTTCATGGATTCCAGAGCCGGAAACGGGGTGCCGTCCCTAGCTTCCGCGAGCAGATAGCGCATCTGCTGGGAGGTAAGGGCTGGGGTGTGCATAAGGATTGTGGAGACCTTTGCCATAGTGGCATCGGAAAGCTCTGCCGCCGTTGCATCGAAGACGGCCATGAGCTGTTGCGCGTTCATCCCTGCGCACGCCTGCATGGTCATCATGAGAAGCGGCGCGTTATACCCGCACCGGTTCACGGCGTAGGCACAGGCGCTCATTTGCTCTGCGGAGAGGGAAGCCGGGAACAGTTCCGCAAAGTCCGCATCGCTCAGGTCGGCAACCGGGGACTGCCCGCGCATGGCGGCAAGAAGCGCGATTTGCTGCTCCGGTATGTAGTCCGGGTTCATGATACGCGCCACCTGCGCCTTGGTTATGGAGTTCTCCCCAGTGTAGGGGTCATGACATGCGTTTTCCATGGCGGCGGCGATGACCTCCATGCTCTCAGGGGTAAACGCGGGCTTCGCGATGGCGCGGACGGTCTCATAGGGGAGAATGCCTTGCAGAAGGAGGTTGTTGATGGTGAGCAGCTGGGAGCGGGAGAGACGTTCCACAGGCAAGTCTCTCCCACCGTGCGCCACGACCAGATAGGCGGCTTCCATGCGCCGTGCGTCCATCTGCGGGTCTAGGAAGCGTGCGAAGTCTCCGCCCCTGATGGCGATTTTCGCGATGGCCGTCATCTGGGCTGCGGTGTACTTGGGGGTCGCGAGCGCATCCAGCACGTCTTCTCCCACCGCCGGGTTCAGCGCGGCGGCGATGATGGCATTGGCCTGAAAGCCGTTGTACTCGTGTTCAGCAAGGCGCATCGCGTCGGCTTCGGTTAGGCCACGGTCGATGGCCTGTTCGTACTGAACGAGCTGCTTGTCGGTAACGGTTTCCGGGTCGAATGTTTTTCCGTCAGGTGTCATAGGTGTCCTCCTTTCTGCCTATGAAACGGCTTTGTCACAGGGAGCCATCTGCCTTTTCCGCGCGTGTCGGGGCATCCTTTATCTCCGACTGGCTATCGAGTTCGGTGCGAGCAGCCTTCGCGTCGCGGGCCTCGGATGCGAGAGATGCGGCAGTCGCTTCCGGCTCGGCGGATGTAGACTTCTCGGCTGCACGCATGGCTTCGGCGGGGGAAGCCCCGTCCATCAGCGCGAGGTCTACCGAACGCAGCTGCGCAAGGTCAAGCTCCGTCACGGGGAGGTCTTTGCCGCCGTGGAACAGCACGGAAACAGCCGCCTTAAGTGTCTGCTCGTCCATATTGCGAAAATCGAGGGGGTTCTTGCCGACAGAAGCGATATCCAGAAGACCGCGCATCTTACCGGACGAAAGGGTCTTGTCGGCTATCGTCTCAAGCGTCTCGGGCGAGACGTGCGGGCTGCGGGCGGCTTCCATGAGGATATCCGCCTGCCTGTGAGAGAAATCATGCTTAGCAATCTGCGTAGCGATGGGAAGCGGCACATGGCTCTCCATCGCTTCCGCGTAACGGGGGTAGTCTACGTTTTCAGGCACCGTTACAACGCTTTCCGGCACCGCTTCATAGGAGACGATATTTCCGTCGATGCAATAGCCGAGGTCGATGGGGAGATAGGTGCCAGCTTCCTTGGTCTCGGAGGAAAGCTCGCTCTCCTTAACGAGTCCCATGATGCGGTACACGTCCTCGGGGGTCGCACCGGAATCGAGAAGTTCGTGGAGGGTGTTCTCGATAGCACCGGAAACATCCTCCATCTCCGGGTCGGACGTGCGCTCACCGAGCGCGAAGCAGGGGCGGGCGAAGTTGGTGTTCAGGGTATCGACGGTATAGACCCTGAGCGCATACTCCCCCGGAGCGTACCAATAGTCCTCATCGTTGGAGTAGGTGAGCAGGAGGGAGAGGTCAACGGGAATCTGCTCCTGCCCAATCCAGAAGTCGTTATCTTGCATGGCATTCATCCTTTCCGTGTTTCTAGTTGTACGGTTTGCTGGCTTTCTGTGGTTCTATCTAACGGGAGAGGTCGGGCTTTGCGACCAGATGCTCGCGGGAAGGTGCGGCAGATGCGCCTGCAAGCTGTTTGGAAGCTGCCATCATGTCCTTGGCTTCCCCGGAGAGGGAGATGCCGCCACCGCCCTTTCCTCCGATGCCCGCACCCTTTGTCACGACGGTCTGAACGACCTCTTTTGCGGCCTGCTTGGCGGTATTCACAAGACCGCTTCCCGTGCTGTCACCGAAATCTTCTGCCATGTTCATTTCTCCTTTCAGCAGAAAACGGGCGGAGCCTTGCCCTCACCCGTTTCCATGCACATTTCTAACGGTTGTCGGTGTCTACAGGCGGCTGTGCATCTCTATCGTCCTTTTCCGGGGCATCCTTTTCCGGGGCGTTACCATCAAGCCCATCCCTGCCGTTTTCCATATCGTGCGCTTCGCTGTCAACGGAAACCGCTTCCGGGTCGATATCGCACTCAGAAAGCTCGGCCTTCCACTGCTCGGCGAACACCGCGTCGTATCCCTTTTCGTTCACGGCGCGAACCGTTTCCACGCTCATCGCGCAGGGGTTCACGCGCCCCGCGATATCATCGTTGTCCTGTATGAAGTTGTCGGCACAGTCGGCGAAGTCTTCGCCATATTTCTCCTTGAACGTGGCATAGATAGCCGAGATGATGGTATCCTTCGCGTCATCGGTCGGCGCATAATCCTCATCATAGGAGAGGTCGTTTAAGATTTCGTCTGCAAGGCTTTCCCGGATGGCATAGACCCCCATATCCCTTAGCTGGTCGAGGGTGCCGTAACGGCAGATATCATCGCAATGGTCGTAGAGGTCGGACTTGAAGCACACGTACTGCGCCATCTGAACCATCTTGTAGATATCGCCCTTGCGGCCTTCTCGACCAGAGTGTTTACCTCGTCCCCATGCTTTGTCAGGGTTTTCGATATCTCTTCGATTTCCCAGCCGGAGAGGTACAGCTCGTCCTGCATCCACAAATTCGTCTCCTTGCAGGAGTCGTAAGCACGGAGGGCGGCAGATGGCTTTACCCCCTGTGCGTAGAGCTTGTCCACAAACTCGTCAGTGGAGTATTTTCGCAAGGTGAGGGCATCGTCTGCGAGGGCGGAGAAGACCTGCGTGACAGTCGGCTCCCCAAAAGCCCTCGGGTCAGATACGAAGGTGGTGGAGAAGTCCTTTCCTCCTTTGGAGAGGGTGAGCGAGTATTTCACGTAGTAGTCTGGGGCAACGGTGTCCCTTTCCCGGTTCGTAATCTTCATCTGGAAGCCGGACAGAAACTTAGCCACTGCTTCCGTAGTGTCGTATGCCATAGCGCGTTCCTTTCCATCGGAAGCCGATGCTTGGCTCCCAATAATAACTTATTAAGGGGAAGGGGCGCACCGGTTTTGGCACGCCCCTTCGGTGAACGGTAGCGGGTTTTCGGTAAGCGTCTATGCGCCGAGGATTTCCTTCGCCCATGAGCCGGACTTTACAAGCCCCATCAGGGTCGTGATGAGAACGGCGATAGTCTTGATGATGACACCGAACGAGTCGAATGTTTCTACGCCCTGTGCGAGACCAAGCATCTCAGCCTTTCCAAGTCCGCCGGAAACCGCGAGGGCGGTCACAAGATGCGGGTAGAGGTAGAGGATGAGAACCATGACCACGCCTGCGAGGGCTGCCGCCGCAAAGTTCTTGAGGTAACCGATTCCGATTTGCTTCGTCTCCTCGAAGCCGAGAAGGGAAATGGGAATCGGAGAGAAGGCGGCATAGACATAGAGCTGAACGGAACGGCCGAGGGCAACGACCATCGAGACCGCATAAAAAACGAGTCCGACCGACCATGAAATGAGTCCGAAAATCGAAAGGAGGAAGCATCCGCCGAGCGTAGCGTCGGCTGCATCATCCTTGGTCATCTCGATTCCGGGTTCATACCAGTTTTTCGATTGCAGCTTGTCCGACACGTTACCAACGAGGTCGTTGAAGATGCCGTAGATGGCGGAAACGAGGTCGAGGGCGTTGTCGATGAAGTAGCTGAGGATGCAGTAGGTCACCACGAGGAATACGATATCCTTCACGGCGGGAAGGGTGCTCGTCGCGTCGATGCGCTGGCTAATCTTGATGAGCTGCATCAGCATGAAGAGACCCAGGATGGCATGGGCAACGGGGATGACCCCGGCTTGATAAAAGTCCTTTATCACGCCATACGGCTCGGTTGTTCCGAAAAGCTCGTTGAACGGCCCGGAAATGAACCTCGCATCAAGCGTCTGGTTGATGACACCGAAATAGGTGTTGAAGAGCGTGGCAGCGATTTGGAGAAGCCACGTTTTAATCATGTTGGGGATATCAAGGAAGTCCCCGATGACACCCGCGTAGGCCGGATGGGGAATGAGGAGCACGAGTGCGCAGGCGGCGAAGAGCGCGAACGTGCCCATAAGACAAGCCTTTCTCCTACGCAGGGGAACCGTCTTCGTCTCCTCCCGCTGTGTGGATTGTAAAGTCAGTTGTTCATTCATAGAGATTCCTTTCTGCCTGCATGGCGATGCTCCCCTAGCCCTCGAAGGAGAACTCGCCCGTGGACTGCTCGTAAACGCAGGTGACGGAAACAGAGTTCGAGTCGTTGAGCTTGAAGTCCGTGGTGATGACCCCGTTCTCATAATCGAGGTTCACGACTTTCTGCCATGTGGCTTCGGTGACGGAAGGGTAATGGACGGCGCACCACTTGGAGAGGGCGGTGGTGACGGCCTTCTCATCCCCGCCGAAGAGTTTCGTGACTTCACTGTTCATGCCCTTCACGGTAATGTTTGCGACCGCTTCGGCACGCTCGTATGCGGTGTTTTTCTGAGCGAACATCGTAGAGCTTGTAAGGGTGGAGATGGTGTTCTCACCGGGGGTCTTGGAATCGGAGTTCACCGCAGCACCGCTACCGTCCGTATAAGTCACGATATGGGTGCCGGTATCGGTCTCGAAGACGATGGTGTAGAGATAGCCGCCGTACCCATCGGAGGTCTTTTCCACGCGGGAGATGGCGTAACTATGGACGGTCGGGGTTCCGTTCACCGTTTCCACGTAGGAGTCATCGGCAAACTTGAGGGTATAGCGCCCCTCGCTTACCGACCAGACGGAAGAGGAGAGGGTGTCGATGAGTTCCTTGGTATCGGTATCGTATCCCTTGATGATTTCCTTCTGGGCATCGGTAAGCTCCACTTTCCCGGTTTCCTCCTTCGTCTTCTTTTCAGCGGCTGTGGTAGTGTCCGTGTTATTTTCTGCGTGCTGCTCCTTTGCGGTTTCCGCGCGGTGATGCGACACGTTGATGGCGCTCATGGCAGAGCCGCAGGTGAACATCAGGAGCAGGCACAGGGCGATGACGGAAAACTTCTTGTGTTCCGTCATCCATGCTTTCAGTTTCTTCATAGCAGGTATCCTTTCTGGTTTCCTAGCGCCAGTCCCATGGATAGCCGCAGACAACCCATCCTCTTCCGTTTTGGGAAACCCAATCGGACAGGGAGATGGTGCGCAGACCGGAGTAAATGCTATCCATGACCTTGCCGTCACCGATATAGATGCCGACGTGCCCGTAAGCGTTACCGGCGGGGGTGTTGGAGCCGTATTGGGCGGAGATGAGCATTCCTACCTTTATCTGGGAGAGGTCGGTGGTGGCGCGTTTCTGGCTGTAATTGGCACCGTATCCCTGATTGCCGAGCTGCGTATTGCCGTTGCCGCCGACGGCATGACCGGCTCTTGCATAGACCCTTGTTGTCCATGTGGCGCAAAGGTTGGCTCCCGGCCACGGAGTCTGCGAGCAGGCGTTCACGATATCCTTCTGCCACTGGTCGGCGCTCTGGTAGTCCTGCCCGCCACCGGGAATGAGGGTGGTGCCGGAGTATTGGTTCTTGAACTCCTCTGCGGTCATGGAGTCGAGCTTGGCAACGAGCGGATAGGATTGGCAGATGGAACGGTACTGGGCGATATAGCTGTCCTGCGACGCGGTGTAGTACCCGCCCTCGCCGAGGGCACGCAGGAAGAGTTCGGAGTTGTTGGTGTCGATGGCCTTCTGGTAATTGGCAACGCGGGTGTAGTTGGACTGCTTGTAAAGATGCTCACACCGGTATTTCATGTACGAATCATCGTCTTTGAAGACGGCGAAATCCGCGTAGGTCTTGTAGGCAGAGCCGGAAGCACTGTATTCGGTGGTGAGCATTTTAACGGAACCTGTGATGAGTCCGCCGTAGTCATAACCGGCATATTTCACGCCGCCGTAGTTGTGGTACAGCCGCCCGAGGTCGGAACCGGAGTCCGAGGTGCCGTTCTCAATCATCATCTGGCCGAGGAGTGCCGAAGCGGGATATCCGTACTGCTCGTGGGCGTTCAGGCACGCGAGCACGAGGTCGTAGGTGACCCATGCAGGCATCCCGTCAAGGGATGCGCTCTTTTGCTCCTCATCGGCGGCACCTCCACCGACAACGGAAATCAGGCCGAAGGCCAAGATGAAGGCAATGATGAGTGGAAAGAATTGGGAGACGGCACCGGCAAGTGATGAAAGCATTCCCTTGATGCCGCCGGAAAGAATCGCGAGCGCCTTTTTCTTTCCAGCTTGCGCCGCAGCATTCTCGTAGACGTTCCTATGGAAGTATTTGGAGAACTGCATCCGCTTCTGGGCAGCTTTTTTATCCAGTTTCTCGGTGCGGTATTTCTTTTCCGAGAGGGCACCGAGAGAGTCTTTCTTTTCAAGTGCATCCTTACCGGAACGAAGGTGCTTTCTCGCCTTTCCGGCAAGTTTCACGCCGGTGTGCGTGGCTGCGACCAAATCGTCCGTGCCTTCCAGCTCGGAGTCTTTGAGAGCGTTGTGGGTAGCTTTTGCGGCTACACCCTTTGCACCACGTTTCAGGCTCTTATTCAGATTGTGGCGAGACTGCACCTTTTTCGTGAGGGCATTGTTTCCGGTTAGCTGGCTACGGGATTTTCCGTCAAGGGCATCGGCGGCGGAAGTCTTCTTACGTTTCCTTGCGATGGCATCGAGGGCGGTACTTCCCGCGCCGTGCGTGCCCTTCTTGCCGACGGAATAGAGGTCACCCTTTAAGGCTTTGGCGCTCTTATCTGCCTTTTCCACCAGACCGGTATTGACGGCATCCGTCTTTTCGGTCTTGAGGAGATTACTCATGGCTTTCTCACGGTCGTTTCCGCCGGTCGTGAAATCCGAAGCCTTCATCTGACGTTCACCGTCCTTTCCGGGGTCTTCTTACTGGGTTACTAGATAACGGGTTTTACATCTTTCTTGTCCCCAAGCCCCGTCTTCTTCGTCTCATTGGGGTTCGTGGAGAACAGGTCATAGAGGACGTTGCCGGACGGGAACTTGCCGCGAATCGGCACGCGGGCGTTTCCTGCGATGAGCAGGCCGTCACCCGGCTCTGCGGACTCGTCGATGCATTCCTCCTCCTGCTCGGACAGGTTCAGAAGTTCCGCCCACTTCATGCGGTCGAGCGGGGACTGCTTGAGAAGCATGAGGAAGTCCGCGTTAAGGACGATATTTCGCGCCGCTTCGTTGGCGAGCATCGCCGTGGCGTTCTGACTGATACCTGTCAGCAAAAGTCCGAATTTTCGACCCTCATTCGAGAAGCGGGAGAAGTAGTTAAGTACCGTCGGGTACGCGAACATACTCTGCATCTCCTCGACGTAGAGCCATGTGCGGACGTTTCGCTTTGCATTGAAGTACATGCGGTTGCGGACGGCTTCGCAGACATTGATGAGGGCGAAGACCAGCATGGAATCCGGCAGGTCTTTCAGGTTGAAGTCCACGATGCGGGTGTTGAAATCGACGTTGCTCTGATGGTTGAAGAAGTTCATGGAACCCTTCACGAAGCGCTCGTAACGGAGTGCGATGACCTGAGCCTGCTCCTCCGGCTGCTCGTTCGCGGCATCGTAGAAGTCCTGTAAGGTCGGCGGAAGATTGTCTCCGCGCTCCGCGGCCTTCTGGAAGGCAAGCTCGGTACAGCGCTGTACGAGCGACTGGTCAACCTCAGAGAAGTTCGACCCGGCTTCGGCAGCGGAAGCGCCCGCCTGAGCTAACATCGCGTCCACCTTGAACGCAATCTGCTCGTTTCTCGTCATGTGTTCCACGGATACCGTATCGAAGGGGTTCAGATGGGTTCCGGTACCCACGCCGAAGTGGTAGGTGCTACCGCCGTAGCGTTCGGCGATAGCGGTGTACTCGCCTGCGCGGTCGATGACGTAAATCTCGTCCGTCGGATTGGAGAAGATGGTGCCCGTCATCTCGGTCTTGGTGAACATACCCTTACCGGAGCCGGTCTTGCCGCAGACGAAGCCCATCGGCGAGGTGAGCTTCTTGCGGTTGCAGACCACGAGGTTGCGGCTGTGCTTGTTCTGGCCGTAGAAGTTGCCGCCTGCATCGTCAAGCTCCTGCGTGGCAAACGGCACGAGGATGGAAACCTGCGCCGTGGTGAACATGCGGGAGATTTCCACGTGGTTATGGCCGAGCGGGAGGATGGAATTAAGTCCCTGACGCTGGCGATAGTCATAGGTGTCAAGCTCGATGGAGTTCTGACGTGCCGTGGAGATGATGCGAAGTACCTGCGTATCCAGCGCTTCCTTGCTCTCCGCGTAAGTGTAGACAAGCCCCGTGAAGACATAGAGACGCTGGTTCTTGTTCTGCAAGTGGTCGAGCACGTCCTCCGTCTCCTCCTTGGAGTATTTCAGCTCCTGCGGGAGGATGGAGAAGTCATAGCCTTTGTTCACTGCCGAGCGCTGTTCCTCGATGATTTCCTTGTCAATCCATGCGGAACGGGTGCGCACGTAATTGATAGCCTTGGATTTATCCATGGGCTGCACGTACCACGTGATAGCCATGGGGATAGGAAGGTCTGCCATGTCGGCAAGTGCGCGGTCGGAAAGTTCCGAGCCGAACTTCTTCATCACGAGTACCTGTGCGTAGACCCCGTTATCGAGTTTTACGCAGTCGTTATAGTGGCCGTCCGGGCGGAAATCAATCTGCGTCGGTGCGATGCAGTCCTTAGTAGTCTGTAAGCGCTTGGCGGAAATATCGCGCTGGTAATCGAACAGGAACGGCTTATAGGGGTTCAGGAGTGAATGGATGACAGAAAGGCGCTGGGTGCCGTTCATAAGGTGTGCCTTGCTGCCGATGGAGTTTAGGATGCGGGAGGATTCGACCTCGATACGGGAGAGCTGACGCGCTGCATCTTCTGCGGTGTCTGCCGTCACGGAATAGGTGAGGTAGCGGTTCCTGCGGATGTTGCTGACCCCCTCCTTCACCTTATCGTTCAGTATGTTGTTGAATACCTGCGCGTCGTTCCTTGCAGCATCGTTTGCCTGACGCTCCGGGTCGAAGAACTTGCGATGACCGACCTCTTCCTTGAGGAGCGGCGTGTTGATGACGCTCATCTGCACGAGCGTATCCGCACCGAACTGGTCGTAAAGGCGGGTGATGGCAGAGAACATGGCTTTCTGCTGCTCATCGCGCACCGAGTGGTAACTGGTGTCATCGAAGGCGATGGAAGAGGAAAACATCCCCTCCTCCACCTCACAGATGCCGTCCTGATACATCTTGTTGTAGCCGATGTAGTTCACCACGTCTTTCGCGGAGTCGCGCTTCTTTCTGGCATCGGCCATCTTATCGGACAGCTCCTTGTCCCTGTCCTTTAACTGGGACTTGATGGAGCTGTAGGTCTTTTTCGCTTCCTTCTCGGCCTTCTTGGCTTCCTTTTTCCTGCGCTTCATCTCGCGCTTGGCGTGCTTCTTCTCCTTTCGGGTCAGCTTTCCGGCACCCTGCGTGACGTGTGCGACCTGAGAGATGGCATCCATGTCGATAGCGCCGGTATCGGAGCGCAGGGGCGCGGTGTTCCCGAACCCGTCACCGGATGCGTGGACGAACGCGTCCACGTCAAATGCGGCGTTAAGAGATGACCCGTCCTGCCCTTGGGGAGTAGGATTCGATGCCGCGAAGGTTTCCCTGCTTTCGGTAGTGTTTTCCATAGACAGTTCCTTTCTGCTTGCTGTTTTTCGACTCAGAGAGAAGTCCCGCAAGACGCATGGACGGCTTGTAGAAGATGCGGTCGTTCGTGAAGTTTGCCTTAAGCCAAAGCGGCGCGAATTGCTCGAAGGGCATCCCGCAGGGCTTCACGAAGCCCACGCACCAAAACGGCAACGAGACGGCGTAGATAAAATAGGTGCAATCGCTGACGTTCAGTCCCAAAACGAAGTAGATGTAAAGCCCGGCAAGTACCGAGACAGAAAGCGCACCCGTGATGGATACCAGGGTGCGCATGGTCATCTTGCCTACGATTTTGGGCTGATACTCGGCGATATCCTTGTGTACTGCTACAGAGAGCATGTTAGATATCGCTCCTTTCTAACCCGCGAGGGAACCCCAGTTGATACCGGTCTTGAAGTACACGGCAGCACCCACGACGATGGCACCGCCGATAATCATGGCGAGGGCACCGGAGAGCTGACCGCCGCCGCCCTGCATACCGTCCTTGATGGTAAGGCCAAGGTTCACAAGGCCGAAGACGATGAGGATGCCGCCGAGGGCGGTCACACCATCAGAGAGAAGGTTTTTCACGTTTTCCAGCATGGTTGATTCCTTTCTTGTTTACTTGTTTTCTAGTAACCGTACAGATGGGCAAAGGCGATACAGGTAAGTCCCGCGACGATGATTGCAACGGCTTTCCGTATCTCCCCGCCCCCGCCGCGAAGAAATCCCGCGAGGGTCATCCCAAGATAGATGATTCCCACGACGGTGAATGCGCCCGCAGCGGTTCCTATCGCCGGGGCGGCGAGTTTGACGAGTGTTTCCAAGTTCCTTCCTCCATTCGTCCCCTTTCTGCCTTTTTCGCGTGGCATTTCTCTTAATTATAAGTGACTACCGGTTTAGCAATATGCCCAGAAGCCCCTTCCTTGATTTTTTCCATGCCGCCCATTTCCATGCCGTGAACTCCGCACCCATATCCTCATCGGGGGTGTACGGCTCGCAGCCGTTTTTCAGATACCGCTCGAAATCGAAGGAGTTCTTATGCAAACGCTTCCAGTTACGCTTATCTACGATATAGCGGTATCGCTTATGGGCGTGGGGGTCATACTTATCATCCATGAGCGGGTTGGTACCGGCGATGAGCAGGATTGCCTTTAGGCGGCTCATTTTTCCGATTTCTGCTGCGTCGATAAGGTCACGACCCTGAATCTGCAAGTTCTTACTGGCGCTTGAGGACTGCCCCGTGGACTCGTTGTAAGTCATCTGATGGATGGTCTGCTTGCCAATCATCTCCGCAATCTCCTTGTTGGTGGAGTTTGACTTGCCACCGAGGAAGAGCGTCGAGTCGCAGCAGTCGATGATGGTCTGCGCCTTCTTATCGTACTTGCTTTCCAGCTGGCTCATGGATTGCAGGATGATGGTGATGCCGATGTTACGGGAACGGGTGACCGCGATGGTCTCCTCAATCTGCGGGATAGTGCCGATGTTGGCGAACTCATCGAAGATGAAATGCACCGGGGTCGGGAGTTTCCCGCCATAATCCGAAAGGGCTTTTCGGCACAGCTGGTCGATGGTCTGCCACATGAGGATGGCGAACAGGAAACTGAGGGTCTTGTCGGTATCGGAGAGGATGCCGAAAATCGCCACCTTCGCATCCGGGTCACCAAGGGTGTCAATCTCCATCTCGTCATAGGTCAAAAGCTCGCGCACGCCATCCGTCGCGATGGGCGCAAGGCGCACGTTGCAGGAAATGAGGATGGATTTTAAGGTCTTGCCTGCGGCCACCTTGAAGTTTTTGTAGTTCATCAGGGCGAAGTCCTCGTCGGCGGAAAGTCCCCCGCAGTCGGCGGGCTTCACGCCATCGGAGTTGCGCTTGAACTTACTGGGCACCCAAGACCAGCCGTTATCTGCCTGCTTGGTGCCAAAGCTCCTTGAGAGACCGGCATTTCCCGCAGTGTCAGGAGAAGAGCCGTCGTTCTGCTTGTACTTCTTGCCCTCCTCAATCTGCAAGAACATCAGGTCAAGTGCGGACTTGAAGTTCTCATCGTTCTCTCGTGCTTCCGCAAGGGAGAGGAGCGTGAGAAGCGAGGACATGTTGTAGTCCTTCGCCGGGAACCAGTCACGCAACAAGGCGATGAGCGCCGTGTAGAGCATCTTCTCCGCGTTCTCCCAGAACGGGTCACCGCTCGATTTCCCCTCGGGGTTCGTGTTCATAATGAAGCAGTTCACGAAGGAGAGGATATCGGTATCCGTCTTCACGTACTTTAACGGGTTGTAGTGCATGGACTCATCAAGATTGATGGTATTGAAGCTCTTGAGTTTATAGCCGTTGTCCGTGAACAGGTATCCGGCATCCTTAAGAAGGGTACCTTTTGGGTCGGTGACAAAGTAGCTGGTGTTGAGCTGGCAGATGTTCGGGGTCACGTAGTTAAAGGTCTTACCGGAGCCAGAGCCGCCGACAACGAGGACGTTTAGGTTGCGGTCATATTCCGGGTCGAACTTGGGGCGGTGCAGGGCAAGGCCGAAGTTCTTGGTGAAGAGAAGATTGTTGTCTTCGGTCTGCAAGTCCTTAAACTTCTTTCCTTCCTTCACAGTGCCCCAGCGGGCGGAACCGGATTCTTCGCCGGAACGGTAGTTTCCGATGAACGCCACGTAGCGAAGCCAAATCATCCAGATAATGAGAAAGCAAGCCCCGCCAAACAGCAGGGAGTTACTGGTCATATCGAGGGCAAACGGCGCATCCCCTATGGTCTCCCACATGGTGAGCATGGCATCGCCCAGATGGTCGAAAATCTGACCCGGATAGGTGACGAGGGTTTCGGCATAACGGTCACCGAGATAGAAGAAGACCGTGGCGATGAAGAGGGTACCGAGTGCCGAGGTGGCAATCTTCTTATTGATTTCCGGGTTCGCGCTATTTGCCATACGCATCCTCCTTTTCCACTGCTTCCAGCACAAGCAGGAGCGTGGTCACAATACTTGTGCGCGTCTCCCGCGTGGCCGCGTGACGGAATCCTTCATAGCAGGTGAGCGAAAAGTCCTCGGACACATCAATACCGTTGGAATCGCGCGGAGTGAGACCGTCGCAACGGGAAAGGACGGAAGGCTCCCAGAGGGTTGTGATGCCATCTTCCGATTTCACGCGCTTGCACCCGGACTTCATTTCATAGAAAAGGTTGTCGAGGGTGGTATGGGTCTCGTTGTCCTTTGGCAGGGCGGCATCAAGAAGGGAGATGAGGTTCCCGATGGTACGTTGGGAAGGCTCGCACCAGTCCCTTAAATATCCAAGACAGGCCATCAGAAGGAGTTTTTCCGTCTTCTTAAAGAAGTCCCCATCTGAATCGGAAAGGTTCACGATGGATTCTGCGATGGTCTCGATATCGCTGTCTGACTCCATGGTAAGAAGCGGAGAGCATTTCAGCCTGTCCGGCAATTTGTCTTTGAGGGTCATGGTTTATCTCCTTACAATGCGTCTTCGCCGTTAATGGGTATAAAGGGCAGGCTCGAACCATGCTCCCGCGTGGTTTCCTGCGCCTTCGTCTCCGTATCCATCTGGTTCTTGGCAGCGGTCATATCGCGTGCTTCCCCCGTGAGGGAATAGGACTCGGAAGTATATTGCTGCTCCTCGCGAATATCGGAGGGGCGAATCTCGCTTCCGGTCTGCTCCGCGTCCATGACGGCGGTGCGGGAATCGGTATCTGCGCCATCGTGGCTCTCAATACCGGAGTTCGGGTCGGGCGTGCGCCCGTCGTTATCCATGGAACCGTCGGATGCAACCGGCTCTAGCATCTGTTGTTCGTCACGCATCTGCTCCTGCGTCAGACGCGCATTCTGCATGGCAAGGTCTCCATCCGGGAGGGTGCCAGCGTCCTTCGGGGTATTCTGCTCGAACCAGTTGTGGGTCACATCGAGGTCGTACCGGTTCTTTAACGTCTCCGCAGAGACCGGCCAGTCGCGACCGCGCTCATACGCCGGTACCGAACCGTCTTTATTCAGGCTTGCAGGCTCGTAGGCCATGACCTCACCCTTGCTGGTTTCAGTCACACCGAAGCCCTGCGCGTTCATCTTGCGCTCGAAGTCGGAAAAGTCCGTGCAGTCTTCCCTTGCCTTTTGGGCAGCGTTTCGGATGTTCTGGGTATGAATGGCGGGGTCATCGGCACGAAGTGCGGCACTCTTATCGCTGCGGGTAGGTGCATCCTTTCCCGGCACGTCATAGGTCTTTTCCGGGGCATCCGTTTTCACCTGCGTCGCGTGAACCTTGTAGGGGGCACCGACGGAAATCACATCGAAATCCTCATGAGTCTCACGACCAACCATCTCGGTAAGCTCCTTGTGGGAGTATCCGGAGAAGAAAATCGAATCGTCGATATTGAGGTTTTCGGTATCCTGCTCGCTAAAGAGCACATCGTAAGTCTTGTCTGGCGCGTCCTTGTAACGGATGGTGACCGGAATGACCGTTACGTCTTCCGCCGGAAGGTCGGGATAGCCTGTCAGCTCCGTGAGGGAATCCATGGTCTTCTTATTCACGGGTTCCGCGTGATTCAGCGCGTCGGTGATACGCTGCTCATCGAGACGCGCCATCACGTCCTTAAATTGCGGGGCATACCCTGCGACGGTCTTAGCATCCTCCTTGGCAAAGGCAAGGAATCCGTTTCCCTGTTTGTCCGTGTAGGCGGCGGCATAGGTACCATTCTCGCGGCATACCTGCGCATAGTAGGCGGCTTCCTCGGAAGTACCAAAGGGCACGACCACCTGCTCACGAGAGGATTGCTTCTCAGCCATTGCTTTTGCGGCTTCGGGAGTGTTCCCCTCCTTCTTATAATGGCGCTGCCACCAGTCGAAAGCACGTTCCCTGCCACGTCCGAACCGCAGATAGTTCTCCGTCTGCCTTGTGACGAAGTTTAGGAGGGCGTTTCCCATGTCATCGCCGAAATCCTGAGCCATGTGGCATCATCCTTTCTTTTCCGATTTTCTGTCTTTTGAAGCGGCAAGAATGCCGTCTCCTTGGGGACAGATTATAACGCAGGCTATTTTTCTATCCCTCTGCCCTATACACGAACATGCAGGTAGAAACTGCCAAATGCACGGATGCCGATGATAGAAAAAGACACCATTTGGCATCAAATGAACCCATTTGCGCCTATTTGCGAACGTTGACCCTTTTCTCATCTGGGTAGAGGGATTCGCCCCTCAACCATCCCGCCCACAAATCTTTCATAAATCCGCAGGCGGATTGACGGAAACATTTGGAACGGAAAAGTTGACCGGCTCCGACTTCCGTGCATTCGCCTTCGCTGCCGCGATGCGCCGGACGCAGGAAAAGCGAGGGGCTTTCCCGCCGGGCACCGCGACCGCTCATTATATGCACGGAGATTGCTGAAATGGGGCGCTGCCCCAGACCCCGGCCACTCCGCGCAAGCCGCAGGATTTTGTCCTTTCGGCGGGGAAAATACAAGTCTTGAATGTTTACCGGCTTTCTTGTAAAATATATATATAGCAAGATGGTTGATACCTTCTTGTGAGTCGAACAGGAGGTGGTTAACACCGATGAATCAGGAAGAAACGATGCTTTTGCATAAGGAGAGATACAAGGAAACGATTAAGAACCTGACCGTGATGAGCGATATTCTCGCGCGGAACGTATTCAAAGATAAGAATGCCTGCGAGTATGTCCTTAGAATCATTCTGGAAGACAAAGAGCTGACCGTCATCGACAATGAGACGCAGATGGATTTCAGAAACATGCACGGCAGGGGTGTCGTGTTGGATTGCGTGGCAAGGGATGGAAGCGGACGCGTCTTCAACGTCGAGATACAGCAAGACGATGAGGGAGCGCACCCGAAGCGTGCAAGATACCATCTTGGGATGATGGACTCGAACGTGCTGGATACGGGAAAGAACTTCGATAAGCTCCCGGAGACCTACGTGATATTTGTCACCTTGAAGGACGCGCTTGGATGCGGACTCCCGATAGCCCATATCGACCGGATAATCCGCGAGAACGGCAAGGAGTTCGGGGACGAGGAACACTTCATCTACGTGGATTCCAGCAAGAACGATGGCGGCGAGCTTGGAAGACTGATGCACGACTTCCGTGTGAAGGAAGTGAAGGAGATGCAGGCGGGAGCCTTGGCCGACCGCGTGCACGAACTGAAAGAGACCGAGAAAGGGGTGGAACATATGTGCAAGGAAATGGAAGCCCTGCGTCTGGAAGGCGTAGAGGAAGGAAGAATGGAAGAGAAAAAAGCGGTAGCATATTCTCTCGCTGACAGGAAGATGAGTGCCGAGGAGATAGCGGAAATCATCAAGGTCAACATTGAAACCGTCAAGGGATGGCTTGCAGGTAGTGTTTCTACTGCAAGATAGATAACCACTTAGACGGCTTTACGGTTTTATGGCTCTGCGGGTTATTAGCTCGCAGGGTCTTTTGCTAAAGAAATATGAAACGCAGCCCTGTTGCTTAAGGGATGATTTGCAAAAAGTAGAAATCCACGTCCGACAGATTTGCGGGACATGGATTTCTTATTGGCTAATGCCGACACATTCGAGTATCCAATTCTCCAACGAGAAGGTTGGGGCGGTTAGACAATTCTATTGACTTTAAGCTGCTAACATTCTGCTAACTGATGCCATTCCACAAGTGGATACGCAGCACCGGCTAAGGCAGAAAGAAGCATTCGCTTAATTCATAGAATGCCCGTAGTTACAGCGTCAAGCGGTCATCTGGTATCAGAGGATACCAAGTGCTACCGAATTGCAGGGAGAACTCCTAAGCGAGGGGTCGGAGGTTCAAATCCTCTTGGCGACGGGCTTCAAAGCGT